>Ga0308160_10000218_pt1 | contig 142869 bp, 132 predicted proteins | sample PhyFR1_FD_201036 | JGI IMG/M metagenome (GOLD analysis project Ga0308160, IMG submission 201036) | Phyllosphere microbial communities from UC Gill Tract Community Farm, Albany, California, United States - DLSLF.R1 | ecosystem: Host-associated > Plants > Phyllosphere > Unclassified | place... | reverse complement strand
TTCGGTAATATGATCCATTGAAAAGCCTTGTTTTATAACATTTTGTCTTGAGAACCAATATGTTACAAATACAGGGCTTTTTTTCTACTCTTTTTTTATATCGAACTCAGGTTAACTTACCAATTTTTAGAACGATACTCTTTCAAAAAAGGCGGCATAACGCCACCTTCAATATGAGGAATAAATTGAGTTATTGATACATCGGCTGATTATCATTTAAACGCATAATGCCGCGAATAGCACGATAGACAATCCAGATCCAGGAAAGACCAATGACACTCAGGCAGAATGTGGTGGCAATCAGTGCCACACCCGCGAACAGGTCAGTATTTTCACCGGTAAAAAACAAGAAAAAGAACGGAATAAAAGCAATAATATTCCAGAATAAATACCACCAAAAGGTACGAATTTGCCAGGTAAAATGGCTTTCAAAAATAGAGTCTCGTACATCACTGCGCTTCACATAGTTAATGATTAATGCAATAACTGCCAGTAAGCCACCTGAAAAAATAGCAATAATATAAAGAACATACAGAATTAAAGTCAGAGTACGATTGGAGTCTTTATCTATAGAATAATTCATTGTTATACCTTTTAAAGGAATTTTTCTGCTTTAAAATTTAATGAAATTTAAAGGAGAAATTAGCCATAAAATCAAAAGAATGTTTAAGGCTATGGTACAAAAATAAATCTTTCTAAACGGTTGTTTTTGTGTTTTATGACGCAGTTTTTCCTGTGCCAGCCATGCGGTAGGCCAGCCCCCAAGAAAGGATAAAATATGCAAAGTCTGTTCAGGTATACGGCGATTGCCCAGTAGAGCCGCCTCTTTATCTTGCGCATACAACCAGTAAGTTAGAGCATTCATAATGCTGATAAATAACAGCACCATTCCACTTAACATTCCCAAGATAGTAAAAACAGCCAAAGCCAAAATATAAGCACAACAGGCGATTTGCATCGGTTTTAATTTTTGCTGCTGCCCATTTACATTTTTCGGTTTGGGCAATATTTTTTGTGTTTGCGATGCTTTAAGGTACCTTACCTGCTGCGCACGGAAACGCCCGTCCCCATCCAACAACACAGTATACTCCAGTGCACAGCCAACAATCGGGCGCGGACCTTGACGAGCAAAATCCTTAATGTGTAAAAACACGCGATCTTTCGAGGCATCGTTCGGTTGAATAAAACCATAGCCTTTATCATCAAACCATTCGACTAATCGCCCCTGATCGCGCATTTCTATTTCCTGTTTTTAAGCAGTGACAAATTTTAGTCTTTCTATCAGCATATTACGCATCTCTTGCGGATTTTTCTGCAAAATATCATCTCCAGTACGCCCCTGCTGTGCATTTTTTTGTGCCACTTGCAAACGCATCAGCCAAAACCGAGCAGCTGCCATAGCCAAATAAATCTCTAAACAGGCTTTTTCATCAGTGGTTAATGGACGTACAGTTTCATAGGCTTCTAAAAATGCCTGTGCCTTTACTTCATTTAAATGCACCTCTGGATAATCGGTACAGAAGTCATTTAAAGTAATGGCGATATCAAACAGAAATTCATCTTTATTCAGTTCGTAAAAATCTAGAATACCTTTTAATTCGTTACCTTCAAACAAGGTATTGTCACGAAATAAGTCTGAATGAATAAAGCCTTTCGGACGGTTGGGATAAACCGCTGTTAAGGCATCGTAAAGCCCGAGCACTTCACTCAATAAAATAGCATCCGCAGGATTTAAAGTCGGTTTTAATTCTTTAGCGACTTGTAACCAATAGTCATGATTACGATATTCTGCACGTTCCAATGGAAAATCTTGCAATGCGATATGCATTTTTGCCTGCGCAACGGCAATGGCTTGTGCCTGTTCCACAGTTGATGGCATCGGGTGTTTGCCCCGCATGCGTGGCGCAATTTGAGCAGGCTTGTTTTTTAAGCTATGAATCGCTTTACCCTCATAATTTAAGGGCACTGGCACCGCTAAGCCAGATTTACCTAAATGCTCAAGTACCGGAACCAGTTCTCCTGCACCTTGCTCATCCATCTCTTCAAATATAGTCAGTACATACTGGCTAGCATTTTCACAGACTAAAAAATAGTTTGTATTCTGGATACCTCCTTGAATCGGAATCAGGTCAACCACCTCTAATCCATAAGGTGATGCAAAAGCCTGAACTTCCTGTAAAGTCAAAGGGGTATAAACCGACATAGAAAACCTGCAAAAAAACTTACATAATTTTGATAGAATACCTTCTCCAACTACCAAGGTGTAGCACCTTCGTAGCGAAGTTTCATAATCGGCTGTTATTTTTGGAAAAAATTATGCTTGCTAAACGTATTATTCCTTGCCTTGACGTAGATAATGGTCGAGTGGTGAAAGGTGTGCAATTCCTTGATATTCGTGATGCAGGCGACCCGGTTGAAGTTGCACGTCGCTATAACGAACAAGGTGCCGATGAAATTACCTTCTTGGACATTACTGCAACATCAAGCGGCCGTGACACCACATACCGTACTGTGGAACGTATGGCAGAAAGTGTATTCGTTCCATTAACCGTGGGGGGCGGTGTGCGTAAAGTTGAAGATATCCGCTCATTACTCAACGCCGGTGCAGATAAAGTCAGCATCAACTCGGCTGCGGTATTTAATCCTGAATTTGTACAGGAAGCATCGCAACGCTTTGGCGCACAATGTATTGTGGTTGCCATTGATGCGAAAAAAACCGGTGAAAATAAATGGGAAATTTTCACCCACGGCGGCCGTAAACCGACGGGTATTGATGCCATTGAATGGTCAGTAAAAATGGCCGAATACGGTGCTGGCGAACTGCTGATTACCTCTATGGATGCTGATGGTACCAAATCCGGTTATGACCTCAAATTAATGCGTCAAATCAATAATCGTGTGAACATTCCCACCATTGCTTCCGGTGGTGTTGGCTGTTTACAACATTTAGCAGATGGTATTTTACAAGGCGGGGCAGATGCTGTCTTGGCAGCCTCTATTTTCCACTTTGGTCAACATACCATTCCTGAAGCAAAACAGTATCTAGCTGCACAAGGCATTGAAATGCGTCTCTAAAATTTTAATACGTTTTTAGATTTAGCGCATTGTTATAAAAAGAGTGTTTTTTTAAACGCTCTTTTTTTATTGTGATCAGGCCATGAATAAAAATTAGAGGTAAAAAAAGGGAGTCTTAGAGACTCCCTATAAACCAAGAAAACTACAGCGCGTGGTTTCTTGTAAGGTACAACAAAAGATATATACACTGCTTAAGTCAGATTTTGTTACAACTTAAGCATGCGGCAAATATAGGTTAAAAAAGCATTGAAATATTGACCATCAATGCCAAAAATATTGACAATATACGACATGACTTAAAAAAGCAACGATCTATAGTCCATTTAAAATCAAAAAATTAGCTCAAACTCATTAAAATTTAAAACATAAACGCTAAATTCTTTATCTTTCAACCGATCATTGAGGTAATTTTTCTACCCATTTTGCAGGAAAGTAAGTCGCTGCCATAAAATTCAATATCTTTGAAACAGGCGCAGGTAATACCATGCCCAGTGGATTTTGTTCTTGTAAATTTTTTGACGAAATCACTCGGGTTCCGAGCACATAATCAAACCAGGGTTTGGTCACACACCAGTTGGCATCCTGATTAGAATTCATATGATGATCATAATGCCAGGGAATTTTTTTCATTGCCCAGTCTGGCTCTAAGTGAGCACGGCGATGAATATAGTAATAATTACAGGCACTATAAACTGCAGCTGCTGCCATACCTTTCGAGACAGGATAAAACATTAAACTGGTGCTCGTGGCTACCACAGCCAGAGAAATGATTTCATTTTTAGTGCGCCAATTGGAAATGCCTTCGACATAGCCATGATCATAAAAATGCGTTTTTCGCACTTCACGGTGGTGTTCCCAATGCGATTTCATGCTGTCGGGTACAGGGCTATAACGCGGTTTTCCACTTCGATGTGTACCATGCAAAATATATTTATGGGCAATCCATTCAAAGCCATTGGCCACAACCAGTCCAACCAAAAATCCCTTCCACATATCACTTCCCCCATCAATTGTATTGAATATAGACAATGAACTGTGCTAAATATTGACCATAACATAAAATTTCATTGATAAATTACGATAATAAAAAGATCAATATGCAGCAATTTAAAGATTACACGGGCTCCGTTTACGGTGGACTTGGACATTTGCTTTATGCCTATAGCCAAGCTAAAGGTTTAGCTATTTCTGAAAAACTGAAACAGATCCAAAACCTAGAACGCGTTGACTTCTGTCTTTGGCGTGACTTACTGACAGAGATGCAGCAACATTGTCAAATTCCTGCCTTTGGACTTGAGGTTGCTGAATTTGTACAACTCAAACATCTCGGCATCATTGCTTATATTGCACTGTCCTGTAATACCTTAGGGGAAGCCTTACAACGTTATCATGATTTTCATCGCTTAATTTATGATGGCAGTCCCCTGCAGGTCAATATGCAGGATGATTATTTAGCCATTGGTTGGGGAGATATTCCCTATCATCTCACCACCCAGGTCACTCACGAACTTTCTATTGCCTTGATGTTACAATTCCTGAAATGCTTCATGGCCTTGGATGACATTCATATACATGAAGTTCATTTTATTCATCCAGCACCGAAAAATATCGCGATCTATGAGCAATATTTCCGTTGCAAAGTTCGCTTTTCACAGCCGGTCTCCCAAATTATTATCCCTGTTTATGAGCTTGCCAAACCTTTTCACCAAGGTGATCAAACCTTGCAGCATTTGCTGATGCAGCAAGCTCAAGCACTGTTGGATAAGCTGCCCAATTCCACCCAATTGGATCAACGTCTACAACAGGCAATTTTAACCGGCTTGCAAAAAAACCAGTATCAAATCGAACCTATTGCTCAGCAATTAAACATGTCGGTACGCCAGCTACAGCGCCATTTACAACAGCAAGGCACGACCTATCAACAGCGCATGCAAGAAGTTCGACATCTGTTGGCAGAACAATATTTAAAAGATCCGCATTTGAGCCTGCAAGAAATTGCTTTATTGCTAAGCTATTCTGAACAAAGTGCTTTCCAACGTGCCTTTAAACAATGGAGCGGCTTTACCCCGCAACAATGGCGACAACAATCATATTGCTAAAATTGAATTCCAGTCATACAAGTGTCAGGTCTAGTTATCCTGTTGTGATTGAGGAAGTTCAATTTCTCGATTAATATGAAATGTCATCGGGAATGATTAAAAAATTGATAAAAAATCTAGAGAATACAATGAATAAATGCCTCGGTGAATCCGGCGTGGAGTAGCGGTGTTGCCTTCTTTGCGCAAACAGCCGCGTTAAGCCGGCTTTGGTTATTCTGGGTTGTACGTATTTTTGGCGCCATTCGGTGCAATCATTTATAAAGTGGTTGCTTCTGAAAAAAACTAAAAATTCTAGCGATAAAAAAGCTCACCGATGTGAGCTTTCTTTATGTTCCATGTGGAACATGGGGCGGCTTATAAGAACGGATTTTCAATTTCCTGTTCATCTTGACGATCAATTTTTTCAGGCAAATTGGTTTCATTCTCTAAAGCACTGACCACTTCATTCAAAAAAGCCTGTAAAGCTTTAGCCGCCTGCAAGCCAGTCTGGTCTTTAGTCAGCTGTAAATTGCCATAAATACTGACACAGTCTTCTTGGTTTTCTAAGGTCAAGTCGTGAATGGCATGCGATTCGGTACCATTTTCAAAAGGCTTAAACATTGTTTTCTCACTTGTCTTTATTGTTGTTTAAAAAGTAGGATGATTTCTATCATCCTACCTAAAAAAGGCTTATTTCAACAACTGTAAAATGTACTGTAAAAGCCCTTCAATCAATTGTTTAACAATCGCATCTTGGGTATTTGGATCAATTGTTGGAGCCGCATTCTTGTTCCCAGCCGATGGTGCAGTGGTAGCGGCTGAAGATGTCGAACTTACAGAGGAAGATTTAAACTCTTTTTGCAAAGCGCTAAGCGCATCTGCACTGACTTCTTCGGCACACTGGCTTTCTGCATCCCAATGTGAATAGGCAATTTTCTGAGTTGCTTTGACCGCACTTGCTCTTAATGGCAAATTGTAAGTATTGCGCTTTTGGTCTTCTGTTAACTGAGGAAAAATATTAATTCCAGTCAGATCTTCCAACGCACATATGCTAATGACCTGCACTTTGGGTGCGGTACTTTTCAGGGTATTGTCGGCGTAGTACACCCCTGCCGCCCCTGTTTTAGGCATATAGATGGCTTTGTAGGTCGCTGTTGGGACAATTACACCCCGACCGATGGTTTTGAGTTTTTTTGCAGAAAATACGGGTCCAGTGACCACATACACATCTTGCTTCTGCTTGGTCACAATCGCACGTGTGGCTTCTTCTAACTCACGCCAGACTTGCTGATTATTTTTTGGCGCTTGCGGCACCATATTGGCTAAAGAGAAACTGTCATTTTGTGCAGCTTTAGTGGGCATATCTGCATTTGGCGCCATATGTCCACGGTCATAGCCTGAGGCTTTATAGTCCGGCAATGTCGCACGATGCTCTACTTTGACTTTGGTTTCTTCATGAAAACTGTCTTCACGCGGAATTTTTTGGCTTAAACGTTGTGGAGTCAGGGCTTCTGCCACCCACAAAGGCGTTTTAGATACGCCTGAATACATCACATTGAAGCCATTAAAACACAGCGGATAGGTGCTTTTATTGAGACTTTCTTTTACTAAATAAGGTGGAATATCACGATAAAATTGATCTAAACACGCCGAATTTGACGAAGATGGCAATGAAACCAATTGCTGGATTTTTTCTTGTCCAAATGCAATCGCAAAACTACTGGTCGCGACTAAACCCAAAATAATTTTTAGGCTATTTTGATTTAAAAGTTGAACCCAAGATTTACTGGTTTTACGTTTCTTAATTGCCATTTCTAGATAAACACCCATTTTCCACGAGCTTAACAAGCAGAGAAAATGAAGTATATGTAGCGAAAGTTGTTTGCTTAACATTTAAGCAAAACCTGCTCAACAAAAGTACAGTCGTTGTAACAGTATGTCTCATTTTCTAAGGCTTTTATGAAGACTCTTAATGACTTTACGTATGTTTGATTGAAAAACCGATCCTAATTATGACAAGGTAAAAAACACGAAAGATCACGCAAGATTCGGAATTATTATTTCTACGGAGTATTTTATGCATTCGAAGCTTTTAGGTTTAAGTCTCGTTACAGGACTCATGAGTGCAACTGCATTCGCAGAACCGGCAATTCAACCTGGCGATTCTTTAGAAAGCTTATCTAAAGTTAAAGTGACGACTACCGTGAATGGTCAAGCAGTTTCAATTCAAGATTTAGTGGCAAGCGGTCAAATTCGTCTTGTCGATCCAAGCCAGATCACTACTGACCCTAATCAAGCTCAAGCTGGGTCTGAGACAGAACAAGTACAAAGCAATTCATCGACAGATGCAAATGCACCACAAGCTGCAGATCTAAATACAACAGCACAAATAGCTGAAGCCGCTCAAGCAACATCCGAGACCGAAGTTCAAACCACTGCAGCTGCAGATGAAACTGCGCCACAAGCGGCAGACATGAGTACAACAGCACAAGTTGAAGCATCACCAGAGCAAGCAAACAGTGCTGCTCTTGAGCAAACTGCTCAAGCTGCATCTGAAAGTGCAGATCCAATGCAACCTAATGCTGAATTAGCTGCACAACAAACTGAACAAGTGATGGATCAAGAAGCTGCAGCTGCACAAGCGCCAATGAATGATGCCAGTGAAAATGTGGCTGCTGCTCCAATGACGTCATCTTCTGCTGATGCGCCAGTCACTGCTGCAGACGTTAATGCTGCAGATATGTCGCAAACAGATGTAAGCAATGAGTCTGCTGCTGCACCGGTGAATACTGCTGAAACAAATGAAGCATTTGCCGCTACCCCTGAAACCGCACAACCCAATGATGCTGTACAGGCAGCACCAGAAGCTGATCTTAGCGATGCACCATTGAATGCCTCTCCAGAAGCTCCTGCTGCAGAACAAACAGAGAACTAATCAATCTCTTTTCAGGGCTTTCATCCTCCAGATAAAAAAACCAGGGATTTTCCACCCTGGTTTTTTTATGGTCTGCTGTTTAAACACTAGATTTCGATTTGACTGCCCAGCTCAACCACCCGGTTAGGCGGAATTTGATAAAAATCACTGACTGGACTGGTGTTGCGCTGCATTGAAATAAACAGTTTTTCACGCCATGGGGACAAGCCTTCTCCCAGCGTATGCACCAGCCGGTCACGCGAAATAAAGAAGCTCATTTGCATCATGTCGAAGTCAAAACCTAATTTTCGATAAGCCTGTTGCAGTGCCTCTGGAATATTGGGCATATCTTTAAAACCGTAATACACTGAAATACGATAGAAACGGTCATTCAGTTTTTCGACTTTAGTCCGCTCTTCTTCTGCCACATAAGGAATATCACGGGTCATTACCGTCACCATTATATTCAGCTCATGCAGTACCTTGTTGTGCTTAATATTGTGCAACATGGCATGCGGCACGATATTTGGCGTACCTGTCAGGAAGACCGCGACCCCGGGTACAAACTGGGTTTCCGCACTCATGCCAATACTTTTGATAAACAGATCGATTGGCAAGGCATCTCTTTCCAAACGTTCCAGCACAATTTCCCGTCCGGCTTTCCAGGTCATCAAAATGGTATAAACCACAGCACCAATCAAGATTGGCACCCATCCACCGGAAATAATTTTTAATGAGGTGGATGCAACAAAGACCGAATCAATCATTAAAAATGGCACGGCAAATAACAGAACTTTCCACACCGGCCAACGCCAGAAACCATAGGCCAGAAACGAAATTAAAATCGTACCGCACAGCATGGTCATGGTGACGGCAACCCCATAAGCACTGGCGAGGTTGGCACTATTTTCAAACAGTAAAATCAGGATCACCACCGAGATGAACAACACCCAGTTAATGAATGGCAAATAGATTTGACCTTGTTCAACATCCGAAGTGTGATGCACGGTTAAGCGCGGTAAATAGCGCAGTTGAATCGCCTGATTGGTCATTGAGAATACGCCCGTAATGACCGCTTGTGATGCAATGACGGCGGCTGCCGTTGCCAGACCAATCATGGGAAATAAAGCCCAGTCGGGAACCAGCATATAGAATGGATTGGCAATCGCATCTGGGTTACGCAGCAACAATGCTCCCTGTCCTGCATAGTTAAACAGCAGACAAGGTAAAACAATAATAAACCAGGCCAGACGGATCGGTAAGCGACCAAAATGCCCCATATCTGCATACAGCGCTTCGCCACCGGTCATGGTCAAAATGACCGCACCCATGGTCAGGAAAGCTACATAAGGTTGATGCACAACGAAGTTAAAAGCCCAATGCGGACTGACCATGGTCAATACAAATGGGGTTTGAATGATACTCCACACGCCCAGTGCACCAATGGATAAAAACCAAACCATGGTTAATGGGCCAAAAAATTTTCCCATGGTCGCCGTACCATGCCGTTGTACCAGAAATAATCCCGCTAAAATACCAATCGCCAAAGGCATTAACCATTGGTTAAACATGGGTGTCGCGATACTCAAGCCTTCAATAGCGGACAAGATAGAAATGGCAGGAGTAATGATGCCGTCACCAAAGAACAGCGATGCACCAATAAATCCTAAAGCAATCAGATAAATCTTTTTGTTCTCGGCAATACGTGAGGTTCGCAGGTTCAATGCCAATAACGACATAATCCCGCCTTCACCATTATTGTCCGCACGCATAATGATGGTGACGTATTTGAAACTGATGGTTAGCATCATGCACCAAAAAATCAGCGACAAAATTCCAAGCACGGATGCTTCACTAATAGCAAGATGGGCGGTGAGGAAACATTGCCGAAGGGCATACAGTGGACTGGTACCAATGTCTCCGAATACAACCCCCAGCGCTGCGAGGGTAATCACAGGCAAGGCGGCTTTCTTTGCAGTACTTTGCATATTTTGTCTTCGTTTTTCGACACTATTTTTTCGCCATCATATCACCGAGATAAAACTTTTGCTTTAAATCAATTGTTTCAACTTGGCAGAGTTGCTTTTTTTGGTTATCATCGCGGCGCAATGGTGAGGTGTCCGAGTGGCTTAAGGAGCACGCCTGGAAAGTGTGTATACGTTTGCGCGTATCGAGGGTTCGAATCCCTCTCTCACCGCCAGAATTTAAAAAAGGCTTAAATCGAACGATTTAGGTCTTTTTTACGCCTATACATTAGGGTGCAATACAGTAGTCTGCCGACAACTGGGTCGGTACATTTGACGGTACATTGTTTTATTCATCATGGATTGCATATTTTTGCAGTCTTTAGAAATTTTTAGCGATGATGCACGAAAAAAATTCTAACTTATTAAAAATAGAATGATTAATACCAATTCAGATATTTAAAAGCAGTAAAGCAGACCACTTTTCCTAAACAAATGGGATAATATGATTCAACTTAAGCCGAATTATTGGGGATTCATATGAGTTTTTTAACAAAGAAAAATAAAGCGAGCTTTGTATTCTTTATCATCACACTTTACTCATTCATTGGATTCGGTTTGGGTTATATCATTTGGGAATACTTTTTATAAAAGCGTCATTGCGCTGTCCCTTTTAAAATATCCTAAAGCCAAATAGAGCAGATATTTTATGGGGGAGTTGCCGCTAGGTTAAAATTAAAGGGGAAGTTTAGTCGGGTTGCTATCTTCCCTTCGATCATTCTGTATCAGAACTTCTTCCAAAAATTTATTTTCATCTCATCCATATCATGGATTTATCAAACAGAAAAATAATTCATTGCGCATTTTTACCCAAGTTCATTCCAGCAAATATAAAAATCATGGCTTCTGATATTTCTGATGATGAAATCCATATTTTAAATTTGGTATAGGCAAAGCTGGTTTATTTATATTAGGTTATAAGTGGTACAAAAAATGCTCGGATTGTACAGAACATTTATAAGGAAAAATGATGAAAAAAACACTTACAGTACTTTCTTTAAGCCTCGGCTTATTACTGCCCCTTTCAACTTTTGCTAAGAATAATGTCGTGGTGGTCGCCACAGGTGGCACGATCGCAGGTGCAGGTGCCAGTTCCACAAACAGTGCAACCTATACCGCAGCCAAAGTGCCTGTTGATGACTTGCTCAAGGCGGTTCCTCAAATTCAGAACCTGGCAAATGTTACCGGTGTACAGGCACTTCAGGTTGCGTCAGAAAGCATTACCGACAAAGAACTTTTAACCATTGCACGTAAAGTCAATGAATTGGTGAAAAATCCAGATGTAAATGGCGTTGTGATCACCCATGGTACCGATACGCTAGAAGAAACCGCTTATTTTTTAAGCCTGACCGTGCATACGGATAAACCGATTGTGGTCGTGGGTTCTATGCGCCCACCTTCTGCATTATCTGCAGATGGCCCTTTAAATTTATATAGTGCCGTTGCACTGGCTGCTGCCGATAATGCAAAAGCCAAAGGCGTTTTTGTACTCATGAATGATGATATTTTTGCAGCACGAGATGTGACCAAAACCATTAACATTCACACCAATGGCTTTGCTAGCCAGTGGGGTGCCTTGGGGACACTGGTCGAAGGTAAAACCTATTGGTTTAGAAATGTCGCGAAACGTTTTAATAATGCCTCTGAATTCAATATTGAAAATATTCAGGGTGATGCACTGCCTTTAGTTCAAATTGTATATGGTTCGGGCAATATGATTCCTGATGCCTATAAAGCTTATGCAAAAGCAGGGGCAAAAGCCATTATTCATGCAGGTACAGGCAATGGTTCAGTTGCAAAAAATATTGTGCCAACTTTAAACGAGCTACAAAAACAGGGCGTGCAAATTATTCGTTCATCACGTGTGCCACAAGGCTTTGTGCTTAGAAATGCAGAACAGCCTGATGATCAATATAACTGGGTGGTTGCGCATGACTTAAATCCACAGAAAGCGAAATTACTGGCAGCCCTTGCGCTGACCAAAACCCGGGATGCAAAAGAAATTCAGCGCATGTTTTGGGAATATTAATATTTGAGTCAGCTGAAGAAAGTATTTAAGGATGCTTTCTTCATTCCTGAGGTTAAAAGTCTTCATCTGTTGATCGAAAATTTTAAAACAACGACTTCCATTTTTTAAAAAAATTTGCACATTTATTCACCTCATTACAAGAGAATATAAAAACTCAAAAAAATGATCATCAAGCTGCAATATTCCGCTGATAATAATCATCTTACAGAACTTTAGTTCAAGGCATAAAAGTCCATTCAGCAGATCAAAAACTGCTATTCGGGAGTAAGCATGAATACCAGCAATAACTATGTAAAACAGATCAAGAATGCGAAACGTGGTGGTTATACCCCAACCCTTGCCAAAGACATGAATAAACATAAAATTCAGAAAGCATTACGTTTAATAGAACAGTGGAGAAAGCTTGCAGATGAACTGAAGCCACAAATGCAAATTGACATGGCTTTAACCTTGGAAGAATGCGCACAAGACTTAGCCCAGATCCTGAGGCCCAAATAAGCATTGTTATCTTTTAAATTCTTTTTGACTTGCCCACCTTTGCCGTGGGTAAGTTTTTTATCTTAAAGCAGGAAAATCAATCGTTCATTTTTTGGCTTGCGTTTTCAGCGAAATTCGCTATCATTCATCCCACGTTGCCGGCATAGCTCAGTTGGTAGAGCAACTGACTTGTAATCAGTAGGTCCACAGTTCGAATCCGTGTGCCGGCACCATTTTATACTTAGCCTCGCTTTTTAGTGAGGCTTTGTTGTTTCTGGGCTTTAGCTTTGCAAAGAATATTTAAAATGTCAGTGTTGATTATTTTTCGCGCTGATTTGCACATACTTGACCCAGCCATCTGCATAAAGCTTGGCGCATAACTTTGCTGTCATGCGAATTTTAAATCCATCCAAGCCTATACTTTGTTGCGGCAATTGCTGCAATGTATGAAAATAATTTGCAAAACCCTGCAAAACGCCTTTAGATAAATCACGGATTTCAATCTCCGTAAAATCATAGCGCTGCAAGGTATGCTGCAGCATTGGTTTCGTCATTAAATGATTTAAATTCACATCCGCCGCTTTTAACAACCACTCATACTTTTGCTTTTGCAATGAATTTAAATTCAGCCATTTCTCAGACCAGATTAAATAATGAAAACCCACTCTGCCCTTTGAATTTAAAACTGGGTTTACTGAATCGAGAAATGAATTCAAATTGGAGTGATAAGCGGCGTCGATACACAGCACCACATCAAAGTGCTGCTTGAAAGGAATGTGTTTTAAATTTAAAAATGATTGCTGATGAATTGCCGAAATTTGCGGAAGATGTTTTTGAATTTGAATCACACAAATGGACTGCATTTCCACAGCCTCGATGTGTTGAACATGATAATGCTGCTGCCAATGGAGCAGACTTGCACCCTGCCCACAGCCCAAATCCAGCAATCTGTCAGTTGAAGTTAAATGCATTGCTTGCGCCAACTGATCTGCCAATTGACGACAAGCGTCGGGATAGGATGATGTTGCATCATCCCAATAGCCCAGATTACTCCAAGCGAGTTCAGCATCATCCCCTAACTGTTTTGCGTTAATCGCATACTTATGTTGTGAAAATTGCTGTTGAATCGCTTGAAGCCATTTCATGGATTAGTAGCCGAGTTGTGGGGCAACCTCAACTTTAGGTTTTAATCCAACAAACGGCAATGGGGCACCCAAAATTTCTGCAATATGCATCGCTGAAGTTACTGCGGATTCGAGCACCGGCAAGCCATCGCAAGACCAGGAACCACAGTAGAACACTTTACGGTTGAGATCTTTATGACGCTGTTGCAATTCTTTATTTAAAGCCACGGTTTGAGAGTCCACCACCGCACGGGTTAAGGTAACGCTGGAAATGATTTTTTTAGGATCAATTTCAGTCACCGGTTGCCAGGTTTGGAATACGGGCGTTTTGCCGACCAGACTTGGCTCAACTGAATTCAGCCATACGGTGAACTGTTGACGGGTAAATTTACGATCCATCATATAACTGAGCACCGCCCAGTCTTTACGCTTGGGTGGCATCACGGTTTGATCGGTGTGAATCACCAATTGACCCTGTTCAAATCTGAATTGCTTTAACAGCGCAATATCATCTGCAAACTGTTCATTATCTAAAAAGGTTTCAATTTTATTGGTTGGTGTTGCCACAATGACGCGATCAAAAACGCGTTGCTCACCTAGTGCATTTTCAACCAGCACCCCATTTTCCTGTTCTTTGACTTGGGTAATGGCAGTGCCATTATGAATTTCAATGTCTTTAATCAGCTTGTCGACCAATGCTGGCGTGCCCCCTTGAAGACGCAGTAAAGCATCGCCATCGGTCAATTGACGCAAGAATGTCAATAAAGGTTTTGCAGGCCAGTCGCCAATGGTTTTTGGGTTACAGGTACAAATGGTATATAGCACCGGCATCACCGCGCCATGCCAGAATACTTCTTCAATATCATTATTATTGATAAATTCGGCCAGGGTAATCTCTTGGTTCTTTGATTTAAAGAATCGAGCGATGGCCGCTTTCAGCTGCAGCATGCCTTTAACCAGACGCCAGCCGTATTGTTGCAGCCCTTTACGGTTATTGATAATCGGGAAATTACCAATCCGGCTACGGGTAGTGGTTAGCCAGGTTTCAGTGCGGTCCTCAAACAGCCAGCTGCATGCCATATAGGTACGCACGGGGAAAGTCGGTATATCCAGATAGGTCGCCAAACTGAGGGTGTTTTTCCACAAATGCGGATTCATGACACGCAAGGGTGCATCAATTAAGCCACCTTCAAATTCAATGCTATGGCTGTCCATACCACGTCCAGGCAATGCTTCAAAAATAGTTACGCTATGCCCTGCATCTTTAAGAATTCTGGCGGTAGCTAGCCCAGCCATGCCACTACCAATAACTGCAATATCCAAAATTATTATCCGTCAGTTACACATAAGATTATTGAAATTATGAACCAAGCGAGATTAAAAGGTGGTATTAAAATATTCCAGAATATGTTTTTTTAACAAAAGTCATCATGACAGGTATTAGAAAGATTTTTTACATTTATTCAGACCTTGAAAAACTTAAATAAATATATGAAAGCATTATAATTTTCCAACATATACAAAAAAATCTTTTAAAAAAGGATAGATATATTAACCAATATTATAACGATCGGTTTACAAAATCATAAATTTTCGTTATGCTACATCACATAATAATTTGACTTTCAGATTCACTTTTAACCCCCATAACTATGCAAATGCTGTAAAAACAACAAAATTCATTTCGCAAAAAGCCCCTAAACATTTAGGGGCTTCTTTATTTTCTGGATAATCAATCCATGGCTAAAATTAACGGGCCACCGGGATCTCACCGAACTTGCCACTATTAAAGTCATTAAAGGCTTGAACGATTTCATCCTTGGTATTCATCACAAAGGGACCATAGCCCTGAATTGGCTCGTTCAACGGTTGGCCAGTAAGCACCAGAAATTTACTATCTTTAATCGCCTGCAGTTGAATATCGGCTTCACCGTCTTGAGCAAACATGACAATGGAACTGTCTTGAACATGCTGGGTTCCGTTCAGCTGCATTTCACCAGAGAGCAAGACCACCAGCACATTGTGATCAACAGGCACATGAATGTGATGCAGATGTTCTGCTTTCAGCTCACCATCCCAAACGTTCACAGGACTATAAGTAGCAGCAGGACCGCTATGCTCTGCATCATCCGCTATATAGCGACCGGCAATCACACGGAGATGCCCCGCACCCTGTTCAAGTTCAATCACGGGAATATCTTGTGCTTCAATGGCCTGATATTTAGGTGCTGTCATTTTATCTGCCGCAGGCAAGTTGACCCAAAGCTGCACCATTTCAAACAGACCACCATTGTTGGCAAATTCTTCAGAATGAAATTCTTCATGCACCAAACCTGCACCTGCCGTCATCCATTGCACATCGCCAGTTTTAATCTGACCGCCACCTCCGGCTGAATCTTTGTGAGTCACCCCGCCTTGATAAGCCAGCGTCACCGTTTCAAAACCCCGATGCGGATGTGAACCGACCCCATGCTGCTGCGTGGTCGGACTAAAATGGTAGGGTGCTGCATAGTCCAAGAGTAAAAATGGACTAATCGCCTGTCCTAAATGGTCATAGGAAAACAGGTTTTTAACCGGAAAGCCATCTCCGACCCAATGCATGTTCTGGTTACGGTAAACGCCAATAATTTTTTTCATTTCAAACTCCTATCACTAGGAAACAATATGCGTACATATTAGTCTTTTTAAATACCTCAACATAGCTAAATACCAATACACACCATCTCATTTTTAGGACAAAAATGGGCTTTGCATTTTTACAAAGATTCATTCTTAGCTTAATCCAGCCAAATTATCCTATAAACAATATGATGAATCTCAAATAATCGGGTTTATCCCTAATCATTATCTCATTAATATCAATTCAACCCAGAACATCTAAACAGAGTTCTACTTCTCCACAACACAATTCATGAGGCACAAAAAATGGGCAAACCCTACGTTCGTTTAGACAAAGATAATGCAGCAGTTTTATTGGTCGACCATCAAACAGGATTACTTTCCTTGGTCCGTGATATCGATCCCGATAAATTCAAAAACAATGTTTTAGCACTTGCTGCAGCAGCTCAATATTTCAATCTTCCGACCATTTTAACCACCAGTTTTGAAAACGGTCCAAATGGACCTTTGGTTCCCGAGCTGAAAGAAATGTTCCCCGATGCACCTTATATTGCCCGTCCGGGTCAAATTAATGCCTGGGACAACGAAGAATTCGTCAAAGCAGTCAAAGCTACCGGTAAAAAACAATTGATTATTGCTGGTGTGGTGACAGAAGTCTGTGTAGCATTCCCTGCACTTTCCGCACTTGAAGAAGACTTTGATGTGTTCGTGATTACCGATGCTTCCGGCACATTTAATCCTTTAACCCGTGATTCGGCATGGGATCGCATGTCTAATGCTGGCGCACAATTGATGACCTGGTTTGGTGCAGCCTGTGAATTGCACCGCGACTGGCGTAACGACGTTGAAGGTTTGGGTGCATTGTTCTCCAATCACATTCCTGATTATCGCAACCTGATCAACAGCTATAACCAGCACAGCGCGCAAAAATAACAATAGTCTTTTAAAATAAGCGGTCTTCGGATCGCTTTTTTGCAGTTCTCAATGTCCGTTATTTGGTTGATTTTCAGCTACAATAATCACTATTCCCTGGTTTTGTTTGAGCATGATGTATGCATTCATTTGATGATTATTATTACTTTTTCCTGGTGGTGAAACACGGCGGATTTAGTGCAGCAAGTGAAGCCAGCAATATCACCAAATCAAAACTCAGCCGGCGCATTTTAGACTTGGAAAGTCAGTTCAATGTCAGCCTGATTCAACGCTCCACCCGTCATTTTAAGGTGACTGCACTGGGGCAAGAATTTTATGAGGAATGTTGCAAGGTCATTGCTCAAGTTGAATGTGCCAATAATATCTTACTGAAACAAAAAAGTGAGCCTCAAGGTTTAATCAAGATCAGCTGCCCTTCAGTGATGATGCGTTTTCAAATTCGCACTTTACTAAATCAGTTTTTAAAAGATTATCCCAAAGTACAGATTGAACTCGAACTGACCAGCCGCCGTGTAGATCTCATTCATGATGATATTGATTTAGCCATCCGCACCAATTTTCAGGCCAATGAAGACTCCAGTCTGATTGTCCGTGATGTGATTAAAACCACGCATTGTTTGGTGGCCAGTCCAGAATTACTACAAGGACGAGAAATCCAGCATTTCACCGAATTACATGAATTTCCAAGTGTGGTTTTGGGCATTCAAAAATCACAATATTATTGGCATTTAAAAAATCGTGAGCATGATGAAGTGATTGATATTCCGTTGCAACCGCGGATTAAAAGTAATGATCTTGCCGGAGTCTACTATGCCGTCCGTGATGGTTTAGGCATTGCCGATTTACCTTATATCACCGTTGAAGAAGACATTAAACAAGGCCAACTGATTCATGTCTTACCGGAATGGTGCTCAAATTTAGGCACTGTGCAGCTGGTCTATGCTTCGCGTAAAGGGCAACGTCTGGTGATGGAAAAACTGATTGATTATCTGGTCGAAGGTTTAAGAGATTTAACCAAAGATCATTTAGGTTATGCGCTTTAAATTAACAAATGACGCATAAAAAATCCAGGCACACAGTCCTGGATTTTTTAGGAGATGATCTCAATTTGAGATTAGATTTTACCAATCAGGTCGATTGAAGGCGCCAGTGTGGCGTCACCTTCTTTCCATTTTGCCGGGCAAACTTCACCTGGGTGTGCATGAACATATTGCGCCGCTTTTACTTTACGAAGAAGCTCTTGCGCATCACGACCAATACCACCGGCATTGATTTCGATAATCTGGATTTTACCTTCAGGGTCAATTACAAATGTACCGCGGTCTGCCAAGCCTTCAGCTTCAATGAGAACTTCGAAGTTTTTCGCCAAAGTCCAGGTTGGGTCGCCAATCATTGCATACTGGATTTTTTTGATTTCTTCAGAAGAATCGTGCCAAGCTTTATGGGTAAAGTGAGTGTCAGTCGATACTGAATAAATCTCAACGCCCATTTTTTGGAATTCAGCATAGTTATCGGCCAAATCACCAAGTTCTGTTGGACAAACAAAAGTGAAGTCTGCAGGATAGAAAAACACCACTGACCATTTTCCGATCATGTCTTTTTCAGACACTACAACGAATTCACCATTTTTATAAGCGGTTGCGTTGAATGGTTTTACTTCAGTATTAATTAAACTCATGAGATATTCCTCTAGCTCGTTTCTGGGATTGCTTATCTTGTGAAGCTAGAATACGAAAGTTTCTAAAATAGGTAAAACCGTACTTTTTTATAAAAATTATCGAATTTTTAGATTAATTAATTCTATCAGTTTTCTAAAAATGATTGTTTTGGGCAATAAAAAACCCTTTGCGGTTACAAAGGGTTTTGGATGACGAGTTACCGTTTTAATCTAATTAGAACGGTAGGTCATCATCTAAATCGGCAGGTGCAGCGACAGGCGCAGCAGGTGCAGATTGCGGTGCTTTCGGCTGGAAAGCAGACGGATTATTGTTTGCATAACCACCTTGCTGGTTGTTATTAAAACTACCGCCTTGGTTATTGTTATTATTGTTGTTATAACCACCGCCTTGGTTGTTGTTGAAACGTGGTTGGTTATAACCCGCGTTGTCACCACCCGCAGCTTGTTCACCTTGCTGACGGTTGCTATCTAGCATTTGCATCTGTTCACCACGAATTTCTGTGGTGTAGCGTTCTTGACCGCTTTGGTCTGTCCACTGACGCGTACGCAATGAACCTTCGATATAAACTTTAGAACCCTTACGCAGATATTGCTGTGCAATTTCACCTAAGCGGTTATGCAACACAATACGATGCCATTCAGTTTGCTCTTTACGTTCACCAGTGGTTTTATCAGTCCACGAATCACTGGTTGCAATTGAAAACTGAGTAAGAGAACCACCATTCGGGAAAGTTTTGGTTTCAGGATCTTTACCTAAAGTTCCGACTAAAATTACTTTATTAACACCACGCATCAGACGTACACTTCCTATCTATTTCTATATTTTACTTTATAAGAGTTATGCTTAAATGGCTACATCTTTACCTAACAACTGCGTTAAATCTTGTCGCGCAGCTTCATTTATAAGCTGCTTATCAATTTTAACATAAGCGAATTGCTGATCAGACATCACCACAACCTCTTCAATACCACGAATTGCCAAAAGTTGAGAAGTCCACTCATCCGTTTGTTTTGCCTCGGGTAAACGCAACACTAGGGATGAAAGATAACGCGGCTGAGCCAAGCCCCAACTGATCAACAACCAGACAATTGCGATAGCACTTAAGATCCCCCAACCCAAGGCAGTATTATTGAGTAATAATAATTGACCCCCAATCATGCCACCAAAAAATGCCCCTAAAAACTGACTGCTGGCATTTACACCCATGGCTGTGGCTTTAGACTGAATCGGTGCAGATTTGGATAACCACGAAGGCAACAAGGCTTCCATCACGTTAAAGGCAATAAAGAAGAATCCTAAGCCTGCCAATAAAATGTATTTTGATTCATAGCCAAAAATCAGCACCAGTAAACCCAGAATAATCCCACCAATCGCAGTCAGGAAAATGCCGCGCATTTTGCGATATTTTTCCGCCAAAATAATGCTTGGAAATGCAAAAAACAGGCTAATGATCAGTAATGGCAAGTACACCAGACCATGACTGGCCAATGGAATATCAGCAAACTGAATCAGCTGCGATGGCATATAGATAAACATCGCGGTCAGCAACAAATGCAGTGCAAACACTGAAACATGCAAGCGGTTTAAATCGCCCATTTTCAGCACCTGTTTCAGTTGTGCAAGATAACCTTGCTGATAATTTTTATGATGACGAGTCACTTTGGGAACCAAGAGCAACATGGAAATTGCCGCCAAGCCCATAATGGTGGTCACCCAAAATAGTCCAGAAATACCGACTAAACTGGTGAGCCAAGGCCCAAGGCTAAACGCGAGCATAAAGGAGAACCCAATACTCATCCCCATCACGGCCATGGCTTTGCTGCGCTGCTCTTCACGGGTGACATCGGCTAATAGCGCCATCACCACAGCAGAAACTGCACCACCACCAGCAATCGCACGGCCAATGATCACGCCATAAATGGTTTCAGACATCGCGGCAATTGCGCCACCTAAGGCAAACAACAATAAGCCTAAAACCACTAAAGGCTTACGGCTAAAACGGTCAGCCAGCAAACTAAACGGAATCTGTAAAATGGCCTGGGTTAAACCATATACGCCAACCGCCAAACCAATCAGCGCAGGTGTTGCCCCTTGATATGACTGTCCTGCTACGGAAAACACAGGAATAATCATGAACAAGCCCAGCATACGCAGCGCAAAAATACTGCTTAAGGCAAAGGTTGAACGGCGTTCTAAAGCATTCATCATATCAATAAGCTTGGTTTTATGAGTTTAATTTCGATGGGCTATCCTACAACATTCATGTTATGGATGTTGAGTTATTCAAAGATCAGCCGCGATAAAAAAGGGCGCATTTTTATGCGCCCTTATTGTAACCGTTTTTCTTAAAAAAGGATTAACCGATCCGTTCTTGACGCTTGGTATATTGAATCGATGCAATGACTGCCCAAACAATAAAGGCTACACCAATCAAACCTGTCACGACTTCTGGTACGTGCAGGCCAGTACCGCTCGCCAGCATAATAAATGCCAAAGCACCAATCGCGTAATGCGCACCATGTTCAAGGTAAATATAGGCATCCAATGTGCCTTTTTCGACCAGGTAAATCGTCATTGAACGCACAAACATGGCACCAATGGCAAGACCCAGCATAATAATCACAACGTCAGATGTAATCGCAAATGCCCCAATCACCCCATCAAAACTGAACGATGCATCAAGTACTTCAAGGTAAATAAAACCACCAAAACCGGCTTTAATCACACCTGTAGATGCACCACTGGCATCATGTGCAACAGCATTGCCCTGTTCATCAATTTCAGGTTCACCGCCTAACAAGTGACTCAGTACTTGAACCCCAATGTAAATGACGATGCCCCAGATTCCTGCCATGGTCACGGCTAAACGTGCAGTTTCCTCTACATTTGCCGCCATAACCAGCAAGCCAATTAATGCAAGGAATACTGACATTGCCGGCACGTTGGCTAGATGAGACAAACGTGCTTCAAGCCATCTAAACCAGTGCGTATCTTTCTCGCTATCCAGGAAGAAATTCAGAAATACCAGTAATAGGAACGAGCCACCAAATGCTGCAATTTCAGCATGATGGGCCATCAGTTTTTCTGAATAACTAATTGGATCATTCAGTGCCATTTGCACCACTTCAAGCATGCCCATGTCCGCAGTGACTGCAACAATCACAATCGGGAAAACCAGACGCATGCCGAATACCGCAATAACAATACCGACAGTTAAAAAGATCATTTTCCAGAAATGATCCCAACCGCGTAGTACCGAGGCATTGACCACCGCATTATCGAAAGAAAGCGACACTTCCATGACTGCTAAAATCGCAGTAATGGTCAACGCCGTGAACATGGTCTTTAAACCTGCTTCCGGGCCGTGCGTAAAGCCCCAATATGCAGATATAGCCAGACACACGATCGTAAAAATGATTGAGAAACCAAAATGTTTCATCATGATAGATCGACCTATGAACAAATATGTAAGAGTAAATTCGGTAAAACTTAAAAAAGAGCTTAAGATTTTATGCGCACAATTATGACGACTTTTTGGTATTAATCCAAAATTCTTCGTAGGATTTTTTTCAAGAGAAATATACTATTTATGCGACTTGATATCTTGGCGTGAAAACTCTTGTTATAGTCCCGGCTTCTGTAAATTCTTCTTTTAATATCGACAGGATGATGACATGAGCTTTTCTCAAGCGCTATGGCAGCGAAATTTGGCTTTATATCAAAAAACTTTAGCCCTGCCATTTAACCAGGAACTTGCACAAGGTACGTTGAGCAAAGACGTTTTTAGTCATTATGTGATTCAGGATGCGCATTATTTACTGGCTTATGGACGTGCACTGGCAGTTTGTGCTGCCAAAGCCTTCGAAGCCGATGACGTAATTCAGTTTGCGGAAGCTGCCCGAATCGCCATTGTGGTTGAACGCAGTCTGCATGATGACTTTATGCAAGAATTTGGCATTACCAAAGAAGAATTTAGAACCACCCCGCTGACTTTAGCTTGTCATCATTACACTTCATTTTTAACCGCTACAGCCTGGTCTGAAAGCTATCCGGTGGTCTTGGCTTCTTTACTGCCATGTTTCTGGATTTATGCAGAAGTGGGTAAAGATATTGTTGATAATTCAATACCGAATAATCCGTACCAAGCTTGGGTCGATACCTATGCAGGTGAAGAATTCAATGACGCTGTACGTAACGTGATTGCCACGGTTGATAAAGTCGCTGCACGTTGTGATGCCGATACGCTTGAGAAAATGCATCATGCCTATACTACGGCTGCCAAACTGGAATGGTTATTCTGGGATAGCGCCTATGATCAACGCCAGTGGTTAGGTTTGGATGAGTTATAAAATTCGATCGTCCGTATCTAAATTCCTCTTATCCTTCAATTCGTGGTCAAGATTATTTTACTTCCGCTTTGAAAGTGGGGCTGAATTTTAAAAGCTCCTCCCTTTTTCAAAGGTGAGGAGTCTCAAAATATATTTTGAGTCCGCAAGGGGAGGGATTGATTTTTACTGCTGAAACATCTGCCAGCCATAAATCAGCCCGGCTGCTGCCACAATCCAGCAAAGTGTTGCTACACCTAAACATGACCATATCGACATCTTCGTGGCCAGTACATAAACCATCAATAGATAGATGGCATAGGGAATTAACGACCATAAACCGAATAATGCAGTTTTCTGTAAAGCTGCTGCACCCTGCTGCTCTGACACAATCACATGTGCAATCAATGCAAAAGTCGGAAATAACGGCACCAGTCCTGCAATATAAAATGCCTTGCTTTTAGAAAGTATCGAAATCAGCAGTACCACTGCAGCACCTAATATACATTTCAAAAATAAAGGCAACATATTCACAGATCCAGGGGACAAACGTTTTGAGAAATGAATTCCAGGCCAATCCTTATCCCTAGAATACATTCACCACAATTAAGGCAATCAATGCAGGTAGTGCCTGAATATAAATAATCTTTTTACTGGCGGTGATGCCCCCATAAATTCCGGCAATTAAAACACAGCCTAAAAAGAAGTTAGCAAGAGCAGTCGCATAAGCTTCAGGTGCAAGCAGCGACCAAATCAGACCTGCCGCTAAAAAGCCATTATAGAGTCCCTGGTTTTGCGCCAAAACTTTGGTCAATTTTGCCTTTTCGAGATTATTGCCAAAGGCTTTCATTCCAGCAGGTTTATCCCACAGGAACATTTCAAGAACCAAAAAATAAACATGCAGCAATGCAATCAGCATGATTAAAATTTTCGCAATCATTGTTTTCATTTCCTTTTTTATTTTGATGCTATTGTGCTGTGATTTTGCTTTTTTAGCGATACCTTCTGCAACACGATTCACATTAAAAGTAACTTATTCAGACTTGTAGCTCTGTAGAAAGCTCGCTACAGTCTTATAAAACTTAATTAAATTGATTTAGCCGACACAATATGTCGCTAAAAAATGATTTTATTCAACTTGAACAAAATTAAATCGCTATCATATATAACCTTCAATTTGCACATTACCGAGATGTTTTATGAGCCAAAGTCATATCCGTATTCGAGGCGCACGTACCCATAACTTAAAAAATGTGTCACTCGATATTCCACGCGACAAATTCGTGGTGATTACGGGACTCTCAGGCTCAGGTAAATCTTCCTTAGCTTTTGACACTTTATATGCTGAAGGCCAGCGCCGTTATGTGGAATCGCTTTCTGCCTATGCGCGCCAGTTCCTTTCGCAAATGGAAAAACCGGAAGTCGATTCTATTGAAGGTTTAAGTCCTGCGATTGCGATTGAACAGAAATCTACCAGCCATAACCCACGTTCAACTGTGGGAACAATCACGGAAATTTACGACTATTTACGTCTGTTATATGCCCGGGTCGGAACACCGTACTGTCCTGAACATGACCTGCCGATGGTGGCACAAACTGTCTCAGAAATGGTCGATGCGGTTAAAAATTTGGAAGAAGGCACAGCCTTAATGCTGCTGGCCCCTGTGGTACGTGAACGTAAAGGTGAGTACACCAACCTGTTTGAACAACTGCAAAGCCAGGGTTTTGTCCGCGCCCGTGTAGATGGTGAAATTGTTGAAATTGATACACCGCCCGAGCTGGATAAAAAGAAAAAACACACCATTGAAGTGGTGGTCGATCGTTTTAAAGTCCGTGATGATTTGGGCAACCGAATTGCAGAATCTTTTGAAACTGCGCTGCGTTTAGGTGGCGATATCGCGATTTTATCGTGGATGAAAGATGAACAAGCCGATCGTGTATTTTCGGCAAAACACTCTTGCCCTGAATGTGACCGCGCGGTTGCCGAACTTGAACCACGTTTGTTCTCGTTCAACAATCCATTTGGTGCCTGCCCGGTTTGTGATGGCTTAGGAACACGCAGCCATTTCAGTGCTGAAAAACTGATTCCAAACAATGAAGTTTCAATTAGCCAGGGTGCCATTCGTGGCTGGGACAGACAACGTCCGTATTACTACAGCATGATTGAAAAAGTCGCCGCGCATTTTGGCTTTTCTTTGGATACGCCGTGGAATGAACTGGATGCCGATACCAAAAAGAAATTCCTCTACGGAACAGGCAAAGACAAAGTTGATTTAAGTTATATCGATGAGCGTGGTCGCCAGCATAAACGTGTGCAACCTTTTGAAGGGATTTTGCCGCATCTGGAGCGTCGCTACCGTGAAACTGAATCGAATTATGTACGTGATGATTTAGCGCAATATTTATCTAATGCAGCTTGTGATGCCTGTGGCGGTTCACGTCTGAATGAAATTTCACGTAACGTTCGGGTCAAAGACAAAACCATCGCACAGATTACCAAAATGTCGATTGGTGATGCTGAAAGCTATTATCAAGACCTGCAGCTTGACGGTGCCAAAGGCGAAATTGGCGACAAGATTTTCAAGGAAATCCGTGAGCGTCTGCATTTCCTTGTTTCTGTCGGCTTGAACTATTTAAGTCTGTCGCGTTCTGCCGAAACCCTGTCGGGTGGTGAAGCACAGCGTATCCGTCTGGCTTCGCAAATTGGTGCGGGCTTGATGGGTGTGATGTATGTGCTGGATGAACCATCAATTGGTCTGCATCAACGTGATAATGACCGTTTGCTTGAAACTCTGGTTCGCTTACGTGACTTGGGCAATACTGTACTTGTGGTCGAGCATGATGAAGATGCAATTCGTGCGGCAGATCATATTATTGATATTGGCCCGGGTGCAGGTGTGCATGGTGGTCATATGATTGCCGAAGGTACCTATGAAGAAATTTTGGCAAATCCCGAATCGCTCACCGGCAAGTATCTTTCAGGCAAGTTAAAAATTAAAGTGCCGGAAGTCCGTACGCAACCACCAAAACCTGAAGAAAAAATCAAGCTGATGGGTGCTGCAGGTCACAATCTACAGAATGTCGATTTGACCATTCCTTTAGGGATTATGACCTGTGTGACGGGCGTGTCGGGTTCAGGTAAATCGACATTGATTAACCGTACCCTTCTACCACTTGCCGCAACACAACTGAATGGCGCGACCACTTTAACTGCTGAAAAATTTGATTCAATTGATGGCTTACAGTTCCTTGATAAAGTCGTGGATATTGACCAAAGCCCGATTGGACGTACGCCACGTTCTAACCCAGCGACGTATACAGGACTGTTCACCCCGATTCGTGAACTCTTTGCACAAACACCTGAAGCCAAAGCACGTGGTTATGCTGCGGGTCGTTTCTCGTTTAACGTGAAAGGTGGTCGCTGTGAAGCCTGTGAAGGTGACGGCATGATTAAAGTGGCGATGCATTTCTTACCGGATATGTATGTGCCTTGTGATGCCTGTCATGGCGACCGTTATAACCGTGAAACTTTGGAAGTGGGTTATAAAGGTAAAAACATTTCCGATGTTTTAGGTATGACGGTTGAAGATGCGATGCATTTCTTCGAAGCGATTCCCGTGATTCACCGCCGCCTAGAAACTTTGACTCAAGTCGGTTTAGGCTATATCCGCTTAGGTCAATCTGCAACTACCCTTTCAGGTGGTGAAGCCCAACGTGTCAAATTGGCACGTGAGTTAGCGAAGCGTGATACGGGTAAAACCTTATATATCCTGGATGAACCGACCACAGGTCTGCATTTCCACGATATTGCGAAACTGTTAGATATTCTGCATCAGCTGCGCGATAAGGGTAATACCATTGTGGTGATTGAGCATAATCTGGATGTGATTAAAACTGCGGACTGGGTAATTGACCTTGGTCCTGAAGGTGGTGCCGGTGGCGGTATGATTATTGCCGAAGGTACGCCTGAAGAAATGTCGAAATCTAAAATTTCACATACTGCGAAGTTCTTGAAGCCGCTGCTTAAATAATTTTCTATTTAAACTAAATGCATGATAAAACGGTGATTCATTCACCGTTTTTTTATTTTAAATCAAGAATATGACCACATTAGAAATTTTAGATACAACGGTTAATTGGACTCGGTAATTCAATCACTGCTATTACGACCTATGTAAACTAAAATTTAAAAATAAACCTTAGTAAATCTTGGATTCATGAGTGTGGCATGGATGCCACAGGTTTCCCATCACGACATGGATGTCGTGTATGGGAAACGAAAGGTTTTTGTCTACTTTTGACCTTTCAAAAGTAGAGATAATGCTTACGCAAAGGTATCAAAATTGAATTAATCAAATGAGGTTGTGCTGATCTCAAAGAATTAAGCATTGTTTGTTAGGTAATTTGTCTAATATTGAACTCTTAAAAATCATTGGAGATAAACATAGATTATATACAGCGTTAAAAGGTAGCTTAAGCCAACTTTATGGCTATACCTCTGATGCGGATGGTATTCGCCACGCCATGCTAGAAGAATCAAATTTGAGTTATATCGATGCTAAATTTATGCTGGTTGCCTGCACCAATTTTATTAATTATTTAATTGAGAAAACTAAATAAATATAGGGTGATACAACATCACCCTGCTACTGCATTTTTCCCATTTTCTTTGGCTTTAAATAAAGACTTATCGGCTTTTTCTAATAATGCCATCCACGATGCTGCACCAACAGCCACACCAGCACTGACAGAAACCTGAATATTTTGATTAATCTCGGCAATGTAGAGTTCAGAGTTACCAATTTCTTTCAGAATTTTATTCGCGACAACCCAAGCGTCATCAAAATCAGCCTGTTCGATTAATACCAAAAATTCATCACCACCGTAACGAATGATCAAATCTGAATTTCGCACATTAACTTGTAATTTTTCCGCAACCAGCCGGATAACTTCATCACCAACAATATGCCCAAATGTATCATTTACCTGCTTAAAATCATCAATATCAAAAATAATGAGGGCTGTTTGAGTAAATTTTTCAGGTTTCTTTTCCACATACTTAATGTATTCATCCAAAGCCAAACGGTTAGATACACCCGTCAAATTATCAGTGTTGGCAATGTTCCTAAGCTGAAATTCTAAAGCATCGCGTTGCTGTAGCACACGTTTCAATTTTTTGATTGCCTGTAACAAAGTCACCGGATCAGTAGAGAACTCATCATATTCATTATCTGCAACCTTATGCTGGGCCAAACGAAAAATTGTATTTCTGGCTTTAATTAGAGGTTTAAATACCCCATTTCGCGCATAGATCATGGTAAAGCCTGCGGTGACCAGACAAATGATTGCAACCAAAAGCGTTAAGATAAATTGCTGTTGTGCCTGCTTTTTCTGGTTTTGAGCAACGCTCACACTATAATCAAGAATATAGGTTTGTAAATTCACCACGGTGGCAAATTTATCAACCATTGCTTCTGTGAGTTGCGTACCGGTCAATGAATATGCCCGATTTTGCATACTCTCACTGATTAAGCCCGCAACAATTGGAATACCTTGGTCTAAAAACTGTGTTTTTACTTGGTGGTGCAAAGCCAAGTATTCCGGGGTCTTCGCTTGTTCAGGCTGAATAGTATTGATCAAGCCCCATAAATAATGTGCCTGATGTTGAGTCTGTAATGATCGGGCCAGATTATCTTCAGGTATTTTTTCTGCAAAAGTCACCGACGCAATGATATTCGAGGCAATTCGCCCGGCCTGATCGCGTAAATCTGCCAGAATTAAAATGAGGGTGTAGGAATCGGAAATAGATGTGTCCTTAGCTACAGTGTGCAGCAATACATTTTTTAAAATTTCCTGACAACTGTCCCATGCCATGAACATTTGCTTAATCGCATCATCAAGCTGTGTTGAAGTCCGTTCAGATCGGGGCAAAGCAGCATAAGCATCTACAGCTTGACGACCTTGCTGTAACGTTACTTTTAAATTGGATGATAATCCGGGTACCTGAGCAGAAAAGCCCGCTGCATTTAAAATTTGTAGGGTTCGCTCAATTTGTAAATCGACTTCTTTTCGATACCCATGCAACTCATTTAGATTTGCTGCCAACTCATCAGGGGCACTTGACATCACCTTATTCGCAGGCGCCCGCTCGCGCGAAACTTTATTGGCTAAATCTGCGACCGCACGTAGTGCAGAAATTTCCGTCAAGGCACGATCCGCTTTTTGATAACTTTGATAGCTACTAATAATTAAAGGAATAGAAAGGAAAAGCAGTGAGAAGATAATGATGATCATCGACAAGTAAAGCCGTTGACTAATCTGTTCCGAACGTAATTTATACATGGATTCAGTACGCCCCACACAAAAACAACTCGCCAATCATCATCATATTTCGTTTATAATACAATCGTATATATTACATTATTTTTATGCTAATAATTCTTTCTTATCAACCGTTTATCCTGTTTTTATAAAAATGTATTGTTAATACTTCTCTCTAGCGAAGATAAAAGAATAAGCCGAGCTTATCTAAAATATCTAGGCTCAATTGCTTGCGCTCGCCCACACCATCCTTATCCTGCATTTCCAGATTTAAAACGAAAGCAGTGATCTGTCCATTTGGCTGTTCCACCCAGCCTGTGTACCAGCCAACTTGTGGCTGTACATCCATTCCCCAGCCACTTTTAGCATATAGTTTGGTATCCCCGCGACGCTCTATAAAAAGCATCTCTTTCACCTGTTTCTGTACAGCAGCATCAAAAGGCAATTGCTCTGTTGCCAGTTGATAAGCAAATTTTACTTCCTGTTCAGGGGTGATTTTTAAAGGACCCACCAGCCAAAAATTATCGACCTGTTGACCAATCTGTTGATTGCCAAAACCAATACGCTTTACTTCTTGCTGCATTAATTGTAGACCAATACGTCTGGCCAGCTCTTGATAAACAGGAACCGCAGACGCCTGCATTGCCTGCCCCAAAGTCATGTCTTTTTCCCATGCAGCAAAACTACGTTTCTTGCCATCCCATTTAAAAACTTCCGTCGTAGTCGCTTTGTGATGCTGTAAGCCAATCAAGGCATTTAACATTTTAAAAGTTGAAGCTGGAATATAGGGAGAATTGGCACGTGTTAAAGCATTCCCATAACGATTCAACTGATGACCATCGTAAGTTATAAAGACTGCCTGTTTATTTGTCTGATTTAACAGTGTGGCAATATCTTCTGATCGCGCAGAGATTAATTTTGAGTGAGGTTTCATCACCGCTTTACTCAAATTCTGTTCTGTTCCCATCTGGCAGGCACTTAATTGCATCAAGACGATTAAACAGCTTAAGTAAAACAATCCTTGTTTCATCTCAAAATTCCGAAAGTATAAATTCTCTATTTTTATCAAATCTGGCCCCATCATTTTGTATGAATTACGCATCGCTAAAATATTTTTATTACAGGTGTAAGAAAATATTTACACATGCCACAAATAAGTGCATAATGCCCCGCATTAGGGCAAGTCAAAATCATTCCTCAGCAGGATTTTTGATTTTTCCGAGATTTTTGGCTAAAAAACCCCAGTTTTCATAGGAAACTGGGGTTTTTTATTACTAAATTTAAGATATGACATATAACCCATATCAATAACGCACTTTATTAGTGCAATAAAATTCTAAAAAAATAATTCAAAATGAACATTTTTTAATATTCTGCTTTGTAATAAAGCAGTGATCAAAAAATAAAAAATTAATAGTCTATTGGTTTTAAAGCCGTGCTGATATTTAGCTATTTTTTATTAAATATGAGAACTCAGCCAGAGTAAGATTATTTGGGGTAAAAAAAAGCCCAACCTTGGGGAAAGTTGGGCATATAAAAACAAAACTTGTTTATGGAGAATCAGATCATGATCACATTATTTCAATGCAATATGACTTGATAGATATATTATGGTAAAAATCTTTAAATAAGTAAAGCCTATTAAACCAGTAGGGTTTTATATAAATCACAAAAGATATGCATAAATGTGAAATATTTCACATATTAAAGATTAAGATGGGTGTTTTTTAAACAACAAAAATAGACATTTTAAGTCACCTTTATTGGTTTAATTCATAAAATATTACAAATGTGATAATAAGTTCACCCTATACCAACATATATAAATTATTTTTTTACAATTAACGAATGCAAAGTAACCTAATTTTACATTGTAAAAAGTAACTTATTCCGTTTATTAATTTTAAGCAGGATAAGCAATTTTGATCGATATAATCCTTTGTTATAAAAAAGTTTTTGCAATTTATAAGGTAAAATTCAGATTGTATAATTATTACTCTACATGATGTTTATAGTAATATTCCAATAAAATAATGTTCTTTTAGTTCATTGACTTAATGTATTGTTACAATACAATGCTTACTGTTTAATCCATTTGTAATCGAACTGGTAATTATTATGAAAAAACTCGGTTTAGCCACTGCTTTATTATTAGCCATGACGGGTGCTCAAGCTTATCAAGCGGAAGTTCAAGGGACTGTAGGCTACTACGATGCTGAATTAAATGATGGTAACTATAATGTAGGAGCACAAGGTACTTACTACTTTAAAGATATCGATACATCTAAAGGACCGTTGGCTGAAGCTGCTTTCTTAAACCAAGCAAGCAGTATTTCTGCTGGCTATAACTTTGGCCAGTTGACATCTGAAATCAACAGTTCTGTTACTTTTGGAGGCACAACAGTAGCGATTAATGAAGAATTTGATGTAGAACAACATTCTTACGGCGTTAAGGGTGAAACCTACATTCCTACAAGTGTTGTACCGGTATACGCAAGCGCATCTTATAATCATTCTAAAACTGATGCTAAAAACGATTTTACAGCTTTGCTTCAAGATGATGACTCTGGCGATCGTTACGCACTTGAGCTTGGTGCTTTAGTTGCGCCAAACTTCTTGGTGGCTGTAGGTTATACCAGTGCTACAGAAAAGGATTCATTAGATACTTTTAACATTTTAAATAATGGTCTAATGAGTGCTTCTATGGAAGCTCGTTCAATTGAAAAAGACAACGATGCAATCACTGCACGTACTAAATATGTAGGTCCAATCGACGGTACTAACATGTCAATTGGTTTCGAAGCTGGCTTAGTTTCTGGCGAAGAAACTATGTATCAACTTAAATCAGATCTTTATGTAACTCCTAAACTTGGTCTAGGTCTTTCTTATACAGACGGCAGCTATAAGAGTTCTACCGTTCCTACCTCTGCAACTGGTGTCAATGTAAATTACTTCGTTACACCTGCTATTGGCTTAGGTATGAGCTATGTATATGCAAATGGTGAAAATGGCGCGCCCGATGCTCAATTGGGTGGCGTAAACGCTAAATTCCGTTTCTAATTCCTGATTAGATTCTGAAATAGAAAAAAGGACGCTTTAAGCGTCCTTTTTTATTACGGCTTTATGACTAGCTGAATTTATTCTGGGCTGCGCACCAGACTTAAAAAGTGTAGATGACGTTCATATTGATCAATAATATCTTGTAATAGATCATCTGAAGTCCAATCCATCACATCATAGTTCTGACCACCTTCTCTTAAAAAAACTTCCGCTTGATAATAGGTCACTTCATTCGCAGTCATTTCTGGCATAAAGCTCGGTGGAACCGTTTCTCGTATCACCACTTGATAGATAAAATTAATTTCATCATGATGATCGACTCTTAATTCCAGGCCATCGGCAATCGAGCGAATGGTCACTGTCAACTTACGGCGCTGAAACTCCTTTTGCACACTTTGAAAGGCCTTGGATACTTCAGTTTGAATGTACTGCTTCACCTCTGTTTCAGTATGCGGATAATGCATAATCAGGCCTAAACGCTGCTGCCAGCTACGTGGGTTTTGAATCGCTCTTGGGGTAATGCGTGCTTCTTGTAATGCATTCATTTTGATGACATCCAGACGCAAGGCTTTCACTAAACCCCAACAGATCAACAGCATAATAAAAGTAACCGGCAAGGCACTCATCATGGTGGCTGACTGTAATGCACCGAGTCCGCCCACCAGCAGTAAAACAATCGCCAATACCGCCATCAGTACGGTCCAAAATAGTCTTTGCCAAATGGGAGAGTTTTCAGATTTTGCAGTTAAATAGTCGGTCACCAGTGCACCGGAATCTGCTGAAGTCACAAAAAACAGCATCACCAGACAGGTTGCCAATAAGCTCATGACGCTTGAAAAAGGCAAACTTTGCAAGAACGCAAATAGTGCGACCGATGAATCGCGTTGAACTGCCACAACCAGAGAATGATTGGCTTCATGTAGAATGCTATATAGCGCGGCATTTCCCATAAAACCCATCCAGATCAGGGTAAAACCGGTCGGAATCAGCAAAACACCGACAATAAATTCACGGATACTGCGTCCTTTGGACACCCGGGCGATAAACATCCCCACAAATGGTGACCATGAAATCCACCATGCCCAATACATAATGGTCCAGCCGCCAATCCAGCCATTAGGTTGATAGGCATATAGATTAAAGGTCATCGCAAATAAATTTGAGACGTATTGCCCGGCATTTTGAATGGTAGTTTGCAGTAAATAAATAGAAGAGCTGGCAAAAAATACGAACAGTAATAAAGTCAGCACCAAAATTAAATTCAGTTCAGATAGCCGTTTAATTCCCTTATCTAGGCCTAAAAACACAGACATTGAAGCCATGGTACTGACCACAATAATCAGGATTACTTGGGTACTGGCTGCCTGTTGAATTCCAAACAGGTAGTTCAGACCCGAATTGATCTGCGTTACCCCAAAACCCAAGGTGGTGGCAACCCCGAAAACTGTTCCAATCGTGGCAAAGGTATCCACGGCATCCCCGATCGGACCATAAATTTTTTGACCAATAATCGGATACAAAGCAGAACGAATTTTTAGAGGCAGATTATGGCGATAAGCGAAATAGGCCAAGGCCAATCCCACCACGGTATAAATTGCCCAGGCATGAAAGCCCCAATGAAAGAAAGTCACACGCATGGATTGCTGTGCGGCTTGAATTGTTTCGCCCGCTCCTTCCGGCGGTGAGACATAATGCATTACTGGTTCGGCGACCCCAAAGAACATTAGGCCAATTCCCATGCCTGCTGTAAATAACAGAGCAAACCAGGAAGCATTGCTATAATTGGGCTGGCTATGATCGGGACCCAGTTTAATTTTCCCCATATCCGATAATGCAATATAAATCAGTAAAATAAGAAATATCGCAACCGATAACACATAGAACCAGCTAAAGGAATCTGTAACCCATTGATTGAGATTCTTGGTAATCAGCTCAAATGAGTTTGGGGCTAAAACAACGACAACCAGAAAGATAAAAATAATAGCGACGGTACTTAAAAACACATTTGGATTGACGTTAGCAAACCAGGATGGATTTTTGGAAGGCATACATCCTCCATTTTATATTTTAATTAATGGGATAGACCAAATGGTCAAACAGAGCATTTATCGAAAGATAAATAAAAGACGAGTTAAGCAGAACTAAATTAAAACTCAAACACATCATAAATTAATGACCTAAGTCATGCAGTTACATTCCTGTAACATAGTCACAATTTTAGATTATTTATTGGTCTTATTCTGATTGGGTAAATGGGCAATGTATTGCAGGGCGATTAAACGCGAAACAATCAGTGCCAAGTACATAACACCAAAAAACATTTGTAGCACTGCCAGCACACGTGCAGGTGCACTCATCGGCATTAAATCAGACAAACCCGTTGCTGACTGCAAACTAAAACTTAAGAACAATAAATCCAGCCAGCTTTGTAAACTGGCCATATTCGAATGATGAAAACTACCGGGCACCAAAAGCTGGCAAATGTTATATAAAAAGGCAAAACCCCAAGCAAGCAGCGTAAATACCGCAGCGGCGGCGAATAGCTCGTCTCGGGTTAAGTAACGGTCTTCAAACATATAACGCAATAAACCATAGGCGGCACTAAAATAAGCGGCAGCCTCGAAACCATGCGCAATCACTTGAATCATAGGATGATCTAGGCCCAATAAAATCATTGAAGAAAAAATGACCGCACCACCGACAAAACTCATTCCTAAAATCGTAAACATTGGTGTTTGTCGAATGACTTTGGCAATGACCAGTAAAACCAGAACCCCTAAAAGCCAGGTCAAGGTCCGATAAGTGGTGCTGTAATTGCCTGCTACAGATAATATTAAAATGATAAATTGCAGCAAGATCAGCCACGCTGAAGGTAATAAGCGAAAAATTTTCCACACATCAATAAGCGCCTGCATTTACCACTCCAAGAGATTGCTGGTTTTGTTTATCATGCTGTTTTCTTTCTTTTTGATCGGATCAACTTAGCATGAATGAGCGAGCATACGAATGACACATTTGTATGAAAATCTGGATAAAATCATCAAAAAAAATTCGTCCCCCCATGCATGAGATTAAATTTCAGGACGAGATGTGCAAAATAAAAATCAGCTTCAAAAAATAAATCAAATTCAAAACAATATTCTTTAATAAAGCTTATGTTGAATTTTCAGACAATAAAAAAGTCCCCTCAGGGACTTCTTTATCGTGTCAATTTTAAGTCTTAGTGATCAGATGCACCTGATGCGCCAATACCCGTCATTGAACGAACATACTGTGCGTCAAATGCCTTACGCTCTGCTTGTGCACGTGCTGAATTATCAGTCACCGAGAACAACCAGCAGCAGAAGAACGACAATGGCATTGCAAAGATTGCAGGACCATTAAATGGATTGATTGGTGTATCAGAGATGCCTAATGTATCCACCCACACGGCTTTAGACAGCACAATCAACAGCACCGCAAGCGCCAGACCCACAACACCGCCAATCACTGCACCGCGCGTGGTCAAGCCTTTCCAGAACATTGACAGCACCAGTACCGGGAAGTTGGCACATGCAGCTACCGAGAATGCCAAACCGACCATGAAGGCAACGTTTTGTTTCTCGAACAAAATACCCAAAATCATCGCAAAAATAGCAAGACCCAAAGTCGCAATTTTTGACATACGAAGTTCAGATTCAGGTGTAGTACGACCTTTTTTGAATACATTTGCATACAAGTCATGTGAAATTGCTGAAGCACCAGACAAGGTCAAACCTGCCACTACGGCAAGAATCGTTGCGAATGCCACCGCTGAAATGAAACCCATGAACAGGTCACCGCCAAGTGCATCACTCAAGTGCACCGCAGCCATGTTGTTACCACCCACAAGCTCTAACTTGCCAGTCACTGCCATTTTCGCCACATCAAGGAATTGCGGGTTGTTCGATACATACATGATCGCACCGAAACCAATGATGAAGGTTAAAAGGTAGAAATAACCAATGAAACCTGTTGCAACCACCACCGATTTACGTGCTTCTTTCGCATCTTTCACTGTAAAGAAACGCATGAGGATGTGCGGCAAACCTGCAGTACCAAACATCAATGCAAGACCGAGCGAGATGGCATCAATCGGATTTGCAGCCAGCTTACCTGGTCCCATGATATTGCCGGCTTCAGCCAAACTCACATCATGTACTTTAGAGAAGATCTGAATCGATTGTTCAAACATTTCAGTGAAGCTAAAGCCCACGCCTTTCATGACCATAAATGCCATAAAGGTCGCACCTGAAAGCAACATCACCGCTTTGATGATCTGTACCCAAGTGGTTGCCAGCATACCGCCGAAAATCACGTAAGCCATCATCAGCAAGCCAACAATCACAACTGCGATGTTGTAGTTCAAACCAAACAGCAGTTTGATCAGCTGTCCTGCACCAACCATCTGAGCGATGAGGTAGAACGCAACCACAACCAATGAACTGATCGCAGCCAAAGTACGTACCGGTTTCTCTTCCAAACGGAAAGACACCACGTCAGATAAGTTGAATTTACCGAGGTTACGTAGACGTTCAGCCACCAGGAACAATACGATTGGCCAACCCACCATGAAACCAAGTGAGTAAAGTAAACCGTCAAAACCTGAACTGAACACCAGTGCAGAAATACCAAGGAACGACGCAGCTGACATATAGTCACCGGCAATCGCCAAACCATTTTGAAAACCTGAGATCCCGCCACCGGCAGTATAGAAATCTGTGGTACTGGTGGTTTGCTTCGCTGCCCATTTGGTAATCACCAATGTGAAAGCAACAAAGATCACGAACATGATGATCGCGTGCCAGTTGGTTGCCTGCTGTTCAGCGGCTCCGAGATCCGGGCCAGCCATGGCCATACCCGACATTAGCAGCGTTGATGCTGCAAGGGCTTGAGCCTTCAATGAATTCCATTTCATATTAGTGCGGTCCTTTTGCTTTGGCAATTGCTTCTACTTCTCTCATTGCTTCTTGTGTTAATGGATCTAACTTGTTGTTCGCAATATAGGAATACACACCGCAAAGTAGAAATGATAATACGATGATGCTTAGACCCAGTGGCATTCCCCACGTTGTTACACCACCACTAAAAGAACTCATCAAGAATTCTTTGTTATAACCGACAAGCAGCATAAAGCCCACGTAGACGAACAACATAATTGCTGTAAGTGTCCAGCTCAGTGTGCTTTTTTTACTGACCATCTGTTTAAATTTCGGATTCTGTAGAATTTGCTCTACCTGTCTCTCATCCATAACCCATGCTCCTGTTTGCGCCCAGCCTTAGGCACTATTTTTTAATTCGAATTATTACGTTGTATAACTTAACAATCTTGTTGGGTAGTTGTAATTAATACTTTGGTCGTTAAATTTTGATCAATTAAAGCGGTCAGATTATCAGATAGGGTATCATTACGACATAGTTTCACACTGTAGGCAATATGAACAGCTGGCTCATCATCGGGGTTCTCGCCCTCTATATCGCATTACTTTTTATCTGTGCATTTTTTGGGGAAAAACACGCGAGTCGACTAAGCACCCGTGGTCGCATGCTACTCTTCAGTTTAACTTTAGGGGTTTATTGTTCATCCTGGACATTCTATGGTGCAACCGGTGCCGCTGTTCGTGAAGGAATTATCTTCCTGCCCATTTATCTGGGACCCTTGATCTTTGTCGGAGTCGGATACGATATTTGGCGACGCTTGGGCCGGGTGCGTCAGCATCATGCTATTTCATCTATTGCCGATTTTGTTGCGGCCCGTTATGGCAAAAGCGGGACATTGGCCTCCCTGGTCACCATTCTTGCCGTCATCGCCATTATTCCCTATCTGGCCTTGCAGCTCAGAGCGATTGCCTTAAGTGCTGCGGTAATTTTGCAGCAGGATTCTGGCATAGAAAGCACCACCAATGGCGTGCTGTTCTTGACTGGGGTATTGGCCATTTTGGCCATGATTTTTGGCACCCGGCAAATTGCCAATACCGAACAACATGGCGGTTTAATGCTGGCGGTTGCATTTGAATCCTTTGTTAAATTATTTGCTCTACTCTGTGTTGCCTTGTTTTTTGTGTTTGATTCTCCGGGCAATCTGGGACAAATTTCCAGTGATGTCGCAGATACTTTTAAAGAGGTGCAACTGTTTGGTGTACCGGAAACTTTTTGGGTACAAACGGTATTGGCAGCCCTCGCGATCATTTGTTTGCCGCGCCAGTTCCATGTGGCTGTGGTCGAACTACGCGATGAAAAACATATTCGTGGGGCACGTCGCTGGTTTGCCACTTATCTGATTCTCACTACCATCGCGATTATTCCGATTGCCAGTTGGGCATTACATGCCGCACCGCACTTTTTAGCCATTCCCGATGTAGCCGTTCTATCCTTACCGCTCAGTTATAACCAGGACTGGTTGACGTTATTGGCTTTCCTGGGTGGTTTTTCTGCATCAACAGGTATGCTGTTGGTGTCCTCGGTCGCTTTGTCGATCATGCTCAGTAATGACCTGATCATGCCGGCTCTCTGGCGTACAGGCATCCTTTCACGTCACGACAAGCGCCTGCCTCTGGTACTGAAATTTACCCGTCGTATATGCATTTTAGCGGTCATGCTGCTGGGCTTTTTGTTCTTCCATTTTTTTAATGACATAGACCAGCTCTCTGTTTTTGGCTTGCTGGCGTTTAGTGCCGTGGCACAATTCTCCCCTGCCCTGATTGGTGGACTGTATTGGCGTGGCGGCAGTAAGCAAGGGGTGTATGCCGGTCTGATTACCGGCTTCGTGATGTGGGCATATACCTTGCTATTTCCAACGGTGCTGCGTAGCTTGCCTGCGGAATATAGCCAGTTTACCCAGCAATTGCTGAGTCTGGGACCTTTTGGCATTAACTGGTTACGTCCAGAAGCCTTGCTCGGCTTTCAGTCTTTTGCAGCATTGACCCATGGCGTGGTCTGGTCTTTAGGTCTGAATATCCTGCTCTATGTTTGGGTATCTCGGATTTTCCGCCCAAGTATTGCAGAACAGATTCAAGCGGAAAGTTTCTTCTATTATGAAACCAAGCCCTTACCCTCCCACAATACAACCAGTGACATTAATTACCTGCAGCATGATGTTGCCCGTCTAAAAGTGGGCGATTTAATTGCCCTCGCCAAACGGATTACTGGCGAAGGCCCCACGACAAAAGCCTTCCGTCAATTCTGTGCGCAAAACAATGTCATCCTGAATGAAAATAGCAGTGCCAATGGCATGTGGTGGCGCTTCACCGAGCAATATCTTGCAGGAACCATCGGTTCAGCTTCCGCACGTACCCTGCTCACCACTGCAATGGTGAATAATGGTTTAGCCCTCGGTCAGGTGGCGAACATTCTGGATCAGGCATCGCAATGGCAGCGTTTTAACCAGAACCTGATCATGACCATGATTGACCATATGACCCAAGGGGTGAGTGTGGTGGATGAAAATATGTGTCTGGTGGCGTGGAATAATCAGTACCTGAAACTGTTCGATTATCCAAAAGACATTGTTTATGTCGGCTGTCCGATTGCAGATTTAATTCGCTATAACGCCGAACGTGGTGAATGCGGTCCGGGTTCAGTTGAAGAACACGTGCGTAAACGGATTCACTGGATGGCAATGGGCAGCGCGCATGAATTTGAACGGATCCGTAAAGATGGCCGGGTCATTCAGATGCGTGGCAACCCGATTGAAGGCGGCGGTTTCGTCACCACTTTTGCCGACATTACCGCATTCCGTGAAAATGAAGCCGTGCTTGAAGGACGCGTTCAGGATCGAACCCAACAGCTTGCCAATGCACTTTCCGAGCAACAACTGGCACGCGAACAAGCCGACCGCGCCAATATGTCAAAAAGTCGCTTTATTGCAGCAGCCAGTCATGACCTGTTACAGCCTATGCATGCCGCGCGTTTGTTTAGTACAGCTTTAGAACAAAGCGTGCAGTCGGATGAAGACCGCAAGACATTACAACAACTGGATCGTGCCTTGCATGGTGCAGAAAGCATGTTGTCTGCCCTACTGGATATTGCGCGTTTAGAAGGGGGTACCATTCAACCCAAGCGTCAATCATATCCCCTGCATGATTTGCTCAGCGATTTAGAACTGCAATTTAAATCCATTGCGGCGCAACGTGGCATTAAACTCAGTGTGCATGATGCCCAGTTCTGGATTGATACCGATCCGCAGTGGATTCGCCGTATTATTCAAAACTTTGTCAGCAATGCCTTGCGTTATACCGCTAAAGGCAAGGTGATTGTCGGCGTACTGCGTTCTGCAGAAAAACCTAACAATATTCGTATTGGTGTATGGGACACCGGTCCCGGTATTGCAGAAGAACAGCGCATTAAACTGTTCCAGGAGTTTGAGCGCTGCGGTCATACCTCGCCTTGGGGTGAGCAAGGTCTGGGACTCGGCTTAGCTATTGTGCAACGTATGACCAGCCTGCTGGACTACCCGGTACATGTCTATTCTGAATATGGCAAAGGTTCTTGCTTCATCATTGAAGTGCCGATTGTGGAAGCTCCAAAAGTGGTGGCCACTCCGGTTCAGGCGACTCCGCTGAAAAGCAAGGCCTATAAAATTTTATGTTTAGATAATGATGAAACCATTCTGGAAGGGATGTCTACATTATTGACTAAATGGGGCTATCAAGTGTTTAAGGCGACTGAGCCTGAACAGGCGCTAGAACTGATTCAGCAAGAAAACATTCAAGTGTGGCTGGTCGACCAGCATTTGAATAACGGCAAGATTGGTCTCGATTTCATTCTGGACAATCGTCAAGAGCAAGTTCCTGTGGCATTGATTACCGCAGATTCAGATCCTGAACTGCCCCAACATTTGAAAGAACAGAATATTGTGCTGCTGAAAAAACCGTTAAAACCGGCCTCACTTCGTTCATGGTTATCGGGATTAAAAATCTCCAGTCCTTAAGCCTAAACTGTAAAATCAGACGTCCATTTCACCTTACTGAAATGGACGTTTTTTTACACAAATACACCTATAATTACGAGTACTGGCAATTTAATTTTCCATTTAGGCAAAACTGTTCAAAAAGTCTTATTTTAAAGGCTGTTATATTGACCAAAAACTCCACCCTGGTGTTTGCTATGGCAAAGAACATCAAAATTAAAATATACACTTGTATAACTAGTTACAATTTAATAACCAATTATTATTAAAAGCATTTTTTTGACAAAAATCCACTCTATAACTTTAGTCGTATTCCGTTCGTCGCCATCCTGGCTCATATATGAGAGCAACAAATGATCAGTTTAATCGCTCTATCAGTATGCATGTCAAAACGCTGCCCAAGGAACTGATCATCATAGAAAAATACAGGAGTTTAAGATGAACATTTCTGAAGCCGGAAGCCATGGCGTAGATCAATCGCAACAATTTTACCGTCAATATGGTGCCAATGCGCTGCTGCCTGAGATTCAATGGACGGAACTATTTAAGCCCAGCCACTTAAAAGACACGCATATTCAGGCATTAAACACCTTGTATCAAAGTGCTGTTCCGCTTGCATTACAGGTATTCGATGAATTGAATTTTGATGTATTCAGCCCTGCAGCCTATAAACCGCAAGGCTTGGGTTTATTTGACCGACTTGCTGAACAAGAAGATAAGCTGATCCAGTCCTTAAAAGCCGAATCTCAAGACTTAAGCGACGCAGTACGTCACCAGATTTGGAGCATGCTATTGCGTGGGGGGGCGGTGCTAGTGTTTAAGGCATGGCTGGGCAAAGTCAAAACCGATGAGGATCTGCTTGACACCACTCAATTTGATGAATTGTCTGATCTGCTTTTTATCAAGACCCCACCTTTGGAATTGGCACAACACTTAGATGTAAATGCCCATGCCAATGAAGATCATATCTTCCTGCTCTATGGCAGTGATGTCTATTTAGACCGTTTTAACAGCTTGGAAACTGCGGCTTTATTTGTCGATTTAGGCGTATATGATGCGGCATTTTTAAGTTTACGAGATGAAAGCGTGGCTGAGTATCTAAAAGAAAAAGCATATGTCTCTCAAGAGCAAATTGATGATCTGCAATGTGCATTAAATCCATTATTTTGCACAGACCATACTCCCAGACAAAGCTATGTCGCCTAATATAAAGCGCTAAAGACTTTGACTTTTAAAATATCCATCCCAATAAAAAAGGCACTTAAATCAAGTGCCTTTTTTTTGTTCAATGCTGTGTTCAGCAGATTACATTTTCTTTTCTTCAATATTTAAAGCACTGATTGCCAATACCGCCTGGGTACGGTTTTGCACACCCAATTTACGGAAAATGGCAGTGACATGCGCTTTAATGGTTGCTTCAGAAACATCAAGCTCATAAGCAATCTGTTTATTCAGTAAACCTTCAGCCACCATCATCAATACACGGAATTGTTGCGGTGTCAGCGATTGAATACGTTCTGCCAGCGCAGTTTCATCTGCTGCACGAGGGTCAAAATTCAGATTGGCAGGCAAGTTTGGCGGTAACCAGATGTCACCTTCCAACACTTGGCGAATCGCCTCACCAATATGACTTGGATGTGCCGATTTAGGAATATAGCCCATTGCGCCATGCGCAATGGCACGTTGAATAATTGAAGTTTCTTCATGCGCAGAAACCACAATAATTGGGATTGAGGGATATTGTGCACGGACGTGAACCAAAGCTGAAAAGCCCGAAGCGCCTGGTAAATTTAAATCCAATAAAACCAAATCCGGTTCTGGTCCGTTATCTAAGCGTTCGTACAACTCATTTACTGCAGCTGTTTCATGAATTTGAGCTTGCGGTAAGCTGTAACGAACGGCCTGAATTAAGGCATGACGAAACAGCGGATGGTCATCAACGATTAAAATATTCATAAGCGACATGAAGGATCTTGTGCACAGTGGTTACTATTCTAACCATAGTCACGCATTTAAGGATATGCAAGATCTCACTATTTTTGCATTTAAGCCGATATTCGCAGTAACAAAGCGCTAAAATTCTGCATTTTCTTAATTTCTTTAAATCTAATCACTTTTTCATATAAATTTTATCGTATAAAGCAAAATGCTTATTAACAATCAAGATAAATCTATAAATCAAAGCATTAACTATTCTTATGAGGTGAGTTAAGCACAATTTTCGTTATATCTTAAATTCAGATAACTTTTCTGTATTTGCTTATTTTACAGCATATGCCAACTGTTGATTAATAAACACATTCCGAGATTTTATTGTTTTAGGTTGTTCCGAGATGTCTATTTCAACTGCACAAAAACCGCTTAACATTGTTGCCGTATCTGGCGGCTTAAATAATCCGTCCAAGACTGAAGCGCTGGTTCAAGCCATTCTGGACGAACTGGGTGAAGCAACCCCGATTAATGTCCATTTCATTAAATTCAGCGAAATTGGCCAATTGATGGGCGGTGCGATCTACCGCAATCAATTACCGCAGCGCGTACAAGATGACTTGGCTGCCGTAGAAGCAGCAGATGCGCTGATTGTCGGTACGCCCGTGTACCGCGCATCATTTACCGGTTTATTTAAACACTTTTTTGATTTTGTAGAACAAACCGCATTGGTCGATGTGCCTGTGCTACTTGCGGCTTCAGGCGGTTCTGAACGTCATGCCTTGGTTCTTGAGCACCAGTTACGTCCATTGTTCAGCTTCTTCCAGGCGCAAACTTTGCCAATCGGTGTTTACGCGACTGACCGCGATTTCACGCCTGAATACACCATTCACAGCGAATTCTTGCGTGACCGTATCACTTTGGCAGTGGCACGTGCGCTACCAATCCTTGAATGGGCGCCGGCAAAAGGTCAACGTGCAGAAGTGGTCAAAGAGAAAACCCAACAAGCCAACCAGAACTTGGGCATTAATAAACAAATCGAGCAGGAAGAAGTGCTTCCTTCTGCGGCAGTGCCAAGCCTGGATGCAGCAGAATCACGCTTGCACAGCAAAAAATCGCCGAAGACTCAAGTCGCTTAATTAGCGGCTTCCAACTCGAGGGTTTAAAAATGTCACAACAACAAGCACAGCAAGACAACAATGTAAAATTTGCTTATTGGGTACCCAATGTCAGCGGCGGTTTCGTGGTCAGCAACATCGAACAGCGCACTGACTGGAGCTATGAGTACAACGTACGCTTGGCCCAAGCGGCAGAAAAAAGCGGTTTTGAATACGGCTTGACCCAGATTCGTTTTGCTTCAAGCTACGGCGCAGAAAACCAGCATGAATCGGTCAGTTTCAGTCATGCGCTATTGGCGAAAACTGAAAAAATCAAACTGATTGCAGCAATTCTACCGGGACCTTGGAAACCGGCTCTGGCAGCGAAACAATTGGCCAGCATTAACCAGATGACCAATGGCCGTATCGCGATTAACGTGGTCAGTGGCTGGTTCCGTGGTGAATTTGATGCAATTGGCGAAGAATGGCCAGAACATGATCAGCGTTATGCCCGTTCCGAAGAATTTATTCGCAGCTTACGTGGCATTTGGAATACAGATCACTTTAATTTTGATGGCAAGTTCTATCAGTTTAAAGATTACACGCTGCGTCCACAGCCATTGCCAAACAAGCCGGTTGAGATTTTCCAAGGCGGCAGTTCACGTGCAGCACGCGATATGGCAGCAAGCGTATCCGACTGGTACTTCACCAACGGCAACACGCCTGAAGAGCTGAAAAAACAGATTGACGATATTCGTGAAAAAGCTAAAGTGAATAACCATCAGGTAAAAATTGGTGTCAATGCCTTCATCATTGCCCGTGATACCGAAGAAGAAGCCAAAGCCGTGCTGCAAGAAATTATCGACAAAGCCAACATCAAGGCGGTGAAAAACTTCGGTGATGCCACCCGAGAAGCCGGTGCATCCACTACCGAAGGTGAAGGCAACTGGGCAAAATCAAGCTTTGAAGATTTGGTGCAGTATAACGATGGCTTTAAAACCAACCTGATTGGTACACCGCAGCAAATTGCTGAACGTATTGTGCTGCTTAAAAATATCGGTGTCGACCTGGTTCTTTCCGGCTTCTTGCACTGTATTGAAGAAGTGGAATATTTTGGTCAGAAGGTCTTGCCTTTGGTGCGTGAACTCGAAGCAAAGCAGGCCGAACAGCTACAGGCAAAATCAGCTTAAGCCATCCCATTATAATAATAATGCTTTACCCCACTTCATCCCCTCAGGACTCGGCCTGAGGGTTTTTTTTATGCAAATACAGTAGCCAGATTCCAGATTGCTCCTTACAATCGAAGTCATCTGAATAAGGAAAATGTCAATGTATACAGGTATTGTTCAAGGCTTGGAAAAAATCATTGAGATTCAAAAAGGTGATGGTTTTATTACCATTGTGGTGAGCAATCAACATCACTTTTTTGCCGATGTCTTTATTGGTGCAAGTGTTGCCATCAATGGCGTATGTCTGACCGTCACCACCATTGATGCTGCATTGAATCAAATTCATTTTGATATTTCTGATGTCACTTTGGCACTCACTACCTTAAAGAATTTAAAAACCGGTGATGCGGTCAATATTGAACGCTCTGCCAAAGTCGGTGCAGAAAATGGCGGGCATAACCTGTATGGACACATCGAAGGCACTGCAATTGTTAAAGCCCTTGAACAGCGCGGTGAGACTTTCCACATTGACCTACAGATTCCGAACGGTAATATCAAATACTTTTTTCTAAAAGGTTTTATAGGGCTAAATGGTTGCAGCCTCACCATCAACCGGGTCGACCGTCAAGCGAGTGAAATCTCGATTGATTTGATCCCTGAAACGCTGCGCTTAACCACATGGAAAGATACCAAAGTCGGTGATGAAGTAAATTACGAAATTGACCAAATGACCCGAACCATGGTGGATACCCTGGAAAATATCCATCAGCGTTAAGCTTTTTTGTCTTGATTTGACTTGATGCGAAGCATAAAAAAAGCCTTTATCTAAAGGCTTTTGAGTTTTGGATAGGCCGCTACGTCAAGAATAAAAACTTGGATCAGGCACTTTGCCCGTCAACACCCACTCGCCCACTTCCTGATATTTATAATCAATCGGGTCATGCAGCGTCTGGGTACGGACATTGCGCCAGAAACGGTCTAGATTCAGTTTGGCTGTGGTCGCACGTGCACCCATCACCTGGAAAATATTTTGCGTGATATACAATGACGTATTGGTCGCAGCAATTTTTGCAGTGGCAATAGCAATACTGACTTCACCGCGTTGCTCGGCTGTTAAGTTCTCGCCGATATCCCAGGCTTTCTGCAAGGTCTCTACCGCTTTATTGGCCAGTAAACGCACGCTCTCAAGCTGCACATAAAACTCGGCAAAGTGCTTTTGCGTGAATGGATCATTGACTGCATTTTCAGCCAAAGATTTAGACCATGCTTTTTGAGTTTGTACTGTTTGTTTGGCTGTTTCAAAGGCACCTTCTGCTACGCCCAAGAACATATGCACAAAGATTAACTGTGCCACCAAAGGACGTAAGCTCGAATACGGCGTACTCAGCGGTCCCGGATTGAGCAGCAATTCATCTTCTTGAATTTTGACCTGCTCGAAATGACTGCTGCCACTGTCGGTTTGGCGTTGTCCCATATTGTTCCAGTCACCTAAAAAGCTGACCCCGTCACGTGCAGTTGGAATCACGCCAATCAGTAATTTTCCATCTTCGTTATAACCTGAACAAAGCAGTACATTTGAATCCATAGAACCTGAACAAAAGCTTTTATCGCCATGAAAGATATATTCAGTTTCAGAGACTTTCACTGCTGTGGTGCGTCGGTCCAGCGGATTTAAAGTATTGCCCCAAAACAGGTTTTCTTGAGCAGTTTGCTGAAACCATTTGCCATATTGTTCAGGTTGTGAAAACAGTTGTACCGTTGTAATTAGTAAATGATGAAAACCATAGACATGCGCGAGTGAACTGTCCACTTGAGCAATGGTCTGAATGGTTTGAAAAATCGTTTTCCACTGTGCCCCTTGCCCGCCATACTGGGTTGGAATAGACAGACCCAATAAGCCACTTTGACGAATTAAATCACGCTCGGATTTTGGGTTGCCACCCTGCTTGTCACGTTCTGCAGCAGTGGTTGCAAACTGTGCGGCCAGTTGTCGGGCGATCTCAATCGGCTGAGCGGAGGTTAGCGGTGTTGAAGCATTCATAATATTGTCTGATTATTCCTGTATTTTTAGCTTAGCAGATGATGTTTTGCTGCTTTATCTCAATGCCTGAAGTGCTTATACGCAAAATAAAAATACCGCCTGCAAAATACAGGCGGTATAAATAAAATGACTTACTTGTCGGGGTAGACGGTCGCAATCAGATTGTCCACCACTTGTGGATCTGCCAAGGTTGAAGTATCACCCAAGCTATCCAGTTCATTGGCGGCAATCTTTCTTAAAATGCGGCGCATGATTTTACCGGAACGGGTTTTCGGTAAAGCGGGTGCCCAATACAAAGCGTCCGGTGTAGCGACGGGTCCTAATACCTTGCGTACCCAGCTGACCAGTTCTTTACGCAGCTCGTCAGATTCCTCAAAATCGGCCTGCAAGGTCACAAATGCACAGATACCCTGACCCTTAATATCATGCGGCATGCCGACCACGGCAGCTTCAGCAACATGCTCATGTGCCACCAGGGCACTTTCCACTTCTGCCGTGCCTAAACGGTGTCCAGAAACATTTAACACATCATCGACCCGTCCGGTAATCCAGTAATAGCCATCCCGGTCACGGCGTGCACCATCTCCGGTAAAATAAGTCCCCGGATAAGTCGAGAAATAGGCTTCAATAAAACGTTCAGGATCGCCCCAGATGGTGCGCATCTGACCCGGCCAGGAATCCTTGATAATCAGGTTGCCTTCCGCCTCGCCTTCCAGCTCTTTCCCTTCAGCATCCACGATCGCCGGTTGGATGCCAAATAATGGCCGGGTGGCAGAACCCGGTTTTAGATCGGTTGCACCCGGTAATGGTGAAATTAAAATCCCGCCTGTTTCGGTTTGCCACCAGGTATCGACAATTGGACAACGGCTTTCACCGACCACGGTGTAATACCAGTTCCAGGCTTCCGGATTAATCGGCTCACCGACAGATCCGATTAGGCGCAAGCTGCTGCGGTCACTCTCACGGACAAAGGCATCGCCTTCACGCATCATGGCGCGAATCGCGGTTGGAGCGGTATAGAGAATGGTGACATTGTGCTTGTCGACAATATGGCCGGTACGTGCCCAGGTCGGATATTGCGGTACGCCTTCAAACATGACGGTAGTCGTGCCGTTCGATAAAGGCCCGTATAGCACATAGGAATGCCCGGTAATCCAGCCGACATCTGCAGTACACCAGAACACATCATCCTGCTTGATATCAAACACTTCACGGAAAGTCGAGTTCACATAAGTCAGATAGCCACCGGTGCTATGCAGCACGCCTTTGGGCTTACCGGTTGAACCTGAGGTATACAGAATAAATAAAGGATCTTCGGCATTCATCGGTTCAGGCGGGCAGATTTCATTGACCGACATGATTTCCATGTGATACCACAGGTCACGTCCCTCTTTGAGTTCAACCGGATTGCCGGTACGGTGCACCACAATCACATTCTGAACGGACTCGGTTCCTTGCACGTTAAGTGCCGCATCGACATTTTCTTTCAGTGGGATCGGTTTGCCACCACGCATGCCTGAATCGGCAGTAATCACGATTTTCGCCTGGCTGTCTTCAATCCGGCTGGCCAGTGAATCGGGAGAAAAACCGCCAAAAACCACACAATGCACCGCACCAATTCGTGCGCAAGCCAGCATGGAAATGGCCGCTTCAGAGATCATCGGCATATACAGCACTACGCGGTCGCCTTTGCTCACGCCATGTTTTTTGAGGACATTGGCAAAACGGCAGACTTCATCATGCAGTTCTTTAAAGGAAATAATTTTGTGCCGTGAAGGGTGATCGCCCTCCCAAATAATCGCAGGTTTATGTGGATGTTCTTTTAAATGGCGGTCCAGACAATTGGCACTCAGGTTCAGCTGCCCATCGGCAAACCATTCGATCTTGAAATTATCCTTGTCGAAACTGCTGTTTTTGACTTGGCTAAAAGGCTTAATCCAGTCCAGTTTGTTGGCCTGTTCTGCCCAATATTCATCAGGCTGATCAATGGATTTCTGATAACGCTCGAAATATTCAGACTCATTGGTGCGAGCGGTTTTTTTAAATTCTTCTGGTACAGGATAGATCTCTTTCATAGGTACTTCCTTGCTCTTTTCATCTCATCACGAGATGCCATGCCACGTTCTTGATTTTATTGACTGCATATCCACAGTATGACGATTATTTTTCAACCGCTTCAATCATGCTTTGGTCGTAGTTTGTTTATACAATTTAAAACACAGACTGCTTATCGTATACAACAAAAAAAATGATCTTGTTCGTATCTGATCTGTTCATTTGATCTTATAATTTAACAAGAAAATGCTTTCACTGCTTTATGACCACCTCTATTTTCTTACCCCATTCTTATCCGGAAAAGCATATGAACCCGCAAGACTCATCTCCTTTTTTTTCCCGACCTCAACCGGTCAAGGCAGATAATCCGCTCTCTCCAGAAGGGCGTTTCGGTCGTTTGAGTTCAATTGGCTGGTATGGCTTTGTCCATTTAATTACCTTCTTTGCCACCATTGCACTGAGCCTGACCATGGGGCTTTTCAACCTGAATACCCTGTCGGTGGACAATCAGTTTGTAAATACCTTAACCGGAATCGCAGGCCTCGGCTTCGTGGTAATTTTGGTGCTGTATCTCTATTTCCTGATCGTGATTACGGTACGCCGTTTGCATGACCTGAACCGCACTGGCTGGCTAATTCTTCTGTTTCTGGTGCCACTGCTGAATATTTTTATGGGTCTGTACCTGCTTTTGGGTTCAGGCACCAAAGGCATTAACAACTATGGTTTGCCGCGTGAAACACCGGTCTGGGAAAAAATATTGGCCTGGTTGATGATTATCATCACGGTGTTAAGTTTCCTGGCTTCAGGCAGCATCGTGTCGTATATGTTTGGTGCCGGTGAACTGGAAATGCCGCAAGAAGTGATCCAAAAAGGCACTCAATACTTTTAGACAGGCTGACAGTTTTTTCACAAAACTAGCGGGAATGCCACATATTGCTGGTTAAATTATTGCTGAGTTTCAGGCAAAATAGCGCATAATTTTTATGATTCGGAAAACCAGTGGCTGAACAAAACAATGCCTTGAGTGAAGTGACCCAAGGCACCTCAGACCTGTTGCACGAAGCAGGCGAAAAAACCGCACAAACCGTGCTTGAACACACCACAAAATACAATGATGCCTATTCGACCATCGACAAATTTGTCGAGGCATTTTGGGAACGTTTACCTTATATCTGTATTGCACTTGTGGTGTTTACGATTTTCTATTTACTGTCAAAACTGTTTAAATTTTTTGTCCGTAAAGCCTTAACAGACCGCAGCTATACCAAACAGAATCTGGTTCTGGTACTCAACCGGGTCGGTAGTTCAGTCATTGTTTTCTTTGGTTTCCTGATTGCCATGGTCATTGCCATTCCGGGATTTACCCCGGGTCAGCTCATGAGCGCGTTGGGGATTGGTTCGGTAGCGATCGGTTTCGCGTTCAAGGACATCTTCCAGAACCTGCTTTCCGGTATTTTAATTTTGCTGGGTGAACCGTTCAAGATTGGTGATGACATTATCGTATCGGGCATGGAAGGTACGGTGGAAGATATTCAGATCCGCGCAACTTTTTTACGCTCACCTGATGGACGTCGTATCGTCATTCCAAATGCAACCGTTTATACCAGCGCAGTGACTGTGAATACGGCATATACCCGTCGCCGTTGTGAATTTGTGGTCGGTATTGGTTATGAAGATGATATCCAAAAAGCCAAAGATATTATTATTGCCATTCTGGATAAAGATCCAACAATCCTGAGCCAGCCTGGGTTTAGCGTAAATGTCACTGCACTGGCTGACTTCTCGATTACTTTAAAAGCGTTCTGGTGGGTCGATACAACTGAAACAGGCATGGGAACGTCGATCAGTGCGGTACAGGAACGGGTGATTCAGGCCTTTGCCGAACATAATGTTTCTATTCCTTATCCAGTACAGGAAGTCAAAGTCTATCGTGGTGAAGGCCATGAAGATGCTTCAGCCCGTGCTAAACAGCCGACCTAAAACATAAGAAATAGCTGTCTCAGTACGGAGAATACGGTTGCCGAGGCTTACTGCCTGGCAGCCGTTTTTTATCAGTAAATCGACCTCATAGGGAATAAAACCACCTTCGGGTCCAATCACAATCGTACATGGATGATCAATCGCAAACGGCATTTTCATCTCTGCATAAGGATGGGCCACATAAGCCGGACAATCCACTGTAATTAAACTGGGCAGCACATCTTCTACAAAAGGTTTAAAGCGTTTATAGATTTCAATTTTGGGTGCAATCGTATCCCCGGCTTGTTCCAGACCCAGCGTTACATATTGATCTAACTGCTGTAAAAATGGCGTTTGCCAATAGCTTTTATCAACTCGATAACTGTGCAAAAGAATAATTTTCTCTACACCCAGCGTGACACTGTCCATAATTAAACGGCGTAGCACTTTAGGACGTGGCATGGCCACAATTAAAGTCACCGCTAGTTTCACCGGAACTGCTTCTTCTTTGACTGGTTTTAATTTTATGGCTTGTTCGTTTACTTCGACAACTTCGGTCAGGTAGCGTTTGCCTTCACGAATCCCCACTTTTAATGTGTCTCCGACTTTCACATCAACATGCTGTTTTAAATGTTCAAGCTGACGTTTTGAGCTAATCGACCAGATTTCTGATTCAGTTTGGCGTGGGTCAAGAAGGACGATGTTCATAGAATCCTGTACTAAAAAAATATGCAATATTCGATACACGGAAGGCGACAGGGAGGTCGCCAGCAGTGCAAAAGATTTTTGTTACTTTTAATCTTTTAAAAGTAAAAAGACCTACACGAAAAAAATAGAAACTTAACCAGAATTTTGAGGTCATGAATACTCTAATTTCAAATTATTTTTAAAGATACTGATCAATCACCGCAATATGCTTTGCTAACGAGCCTGTATTTTTAAGCATGATCTGCTGTGCCTGCTGGTTCAGTTGCTCTGCAGCCACCTGATCATTTAACAGTTCAATTAAAACTGTTGCCGCCTGCTCTGCATCATTTACAACTTTTACCCCCTTCACTGCGACAAACTCATCAACAATGGTCTGGAAGTTAAAGTAATTTTTACCTAAAACCGTCGGCAGATTTAATGCAACCGGCTCTAAAATATTATGCCCACCGCCCGGTTCATTCAATGAACCGCCCACAAAGCAGACTTGGCTTAAGGCGTACCACAACCACATCTCACCCATACTATCGGCTAAATAGACGTGGGTATGGGGCTCAATAATTTCACCTAAACTGCGGCGTTGAGTATTTAAATCTAGGTCTTTTGCACCCTGAAACACCTCGTCAAAACGTTCCGGATGACGTGGCACCACAATCACTACAATCTCTGGATATTGGCTAAGATAAGGCTTTAATGCGTTGAGTAATTTTTGTTCTTCAGGTGCATGCGTACTGGCAATGGTGATGATTTTACGTGCTGCTAAATTCCAGTCTTGTTTCAGTTGCTGCGCCTGTTGAATAAAGCTTTCAGGGGCATGAATATCAAACTTGATACTGCCCAATACCTGACTTTTATTTTCAGACATGCCCAAATTTAGGAAACGGTCTAAAGTCGCCTGATCTTGAGCCAGTAACTGGTCTAAACCACTGAGCATGCCTCGGCTAAGCCTTGGAACCTTGCTGTAGCCTTGGGCAGATTTTTCCGAAAGTCGTGCATTGATCAATAAACACGGCACTTTAAATTGCTGGGCCTGATCAATTAAATTCGGCCAGATTTCAGTTTCCACCAAAGCCAATAATTTCGGCTGATATTTTTGATAAAACGCCTGAACTAATTTTTTCTGATCGGCAGGCAAATACACCGCCTGGAACAGATGCTCATAGGGTGCTTTTAAAAACAGGGATTTGGCCCGCGCCTGTCCGGTCTTGGTGGTATTGGTCACTAAAACTGCATGACCCAATTTTAAATAATGTTCGATTAAGGGCTGCGCCGCATTGGTTTCGCCCACAGACACCACATGAAACCAGATTGCTTTCAAATTTTTTGGTGTCTGAAATGGGCCAAAACGCTCAAGACACTCTTGTTGCAATTGCTCCATATCCAACGCACGTTTTTTGATCCGCCATTGATACAATGGTTTAATGACTGATAATGCTGCGTTGTACCAAAAAGGAGTAGCCAAACAAGTTGCCTCAAATTGTGTTCAATCGGCAAAATATAACAGAGCAGCCTTCACATGTTAATGAATTCTGCTCTGTGCAATGATTTATTCTGCTTGATTGATCGATCAACTTAGCTTTCGGCCAGCTGCTTATTTAAAAATGGATAGTCGATATAGCCTTCTGCCACATCGGTTCCAATCATATTTTCAAACTTCAATTCATTCAGTGGTTCATCTTCCACCAAACGCTCAAAAAGGTCAGGATTGGCGATATACGCCTTACCAAAAGACACTGCTTCAGCTTTGCCTGAGCTTAATAATTCAAGCGCATCTTCACGGCTTAAACGCATATTGGCAATATAAGGTACGCCGTTTGAACGCGCTTTCATGTCCAGGCTGATACTGTCATCGGCCAAATATTCGCGGGTAAAGAAGAAGGCAATATTACGTTTACCCAGTTCTTCTAACGCATAACCAAAAGTCTCTTTCGCGTTGGCATCGCCCATATCATGCTCATCGCCACGCGGTGCCAGATGCACACCGACACGACCTGCACCCCAGACTTCAATCAGGGCATCAACCACTTCTAGCAAGAAACGGGCACGGTTTTCGACCGAACCACCATAAAGATCGCTACGTTTATTGGTTGAACTTTGCAAGAATTGGTCAATCAGATAACCATTGGCCGCATGCAATTCCACCCCATCAAAACCGGCAGCTTTGGCATAAATGGCAGACTGTTTATATTGCTCGGTAATGGCATGAATTTCTGAAATTTCCAGTGGACGCGGCACTACATATTCACGTTTTGGACGCAATAAGCTGACATGACCCGCCTGTTTGACATCACTGGCAGAAACCGGCGTTTCACCGTTTAATAAATCAGGATGTGATACACGACCGACATGCCACAATTGCGCCACGATCAAACCGTCTTTGGCATGCACGGCATCCGTCACCTGTTTCCAGCCTTTAACTTGCGCATCGCTAAATAAGCCCGGTGTTTTTTCATAACCGTTGGCTTCTTCAGAAATCACGGTGGCTTCGGAAATGATTAAACCTGCGCTGGCACGTTGTGCATAGTACTCGGCCATCATTGCGGTCGGTACGCGGTCAATCGTGGCACGGCTACGCGTTAATGGTGCCATCACGACACGGTTTTTAAGTTTAAGTTCACCAAATTGAATCGGTGTTGAAAAATCTGTCATCCAGCAATCCTCTTACAGCTTGCCTGGACTGATTTAGTCTAAAGCGCATGCTGCAAATGTTGTAAAAATTCTTGGATCAGTGCTTCATTACGCGAGAAATAAGACCATTGCCCATATTTGGTCACATGAATCAGTCCTGCCTGTTGCAGAACAGATAAATGATTGGACATGGTCGATTGAGAAATATCGGCAATTTTTTCCATCTGCCCTGCACACACGCCGCGACTAAAATCGTTTCCGCACTCTTCAGTGGAAATGTAACGCTCAGGTTCTTTTAAACATTGTAGAATCTGACGTCTAATCGGGTTGGCTAAGGCTTTATAAATCGCTTCTGTGTCCATCTCATTTCACTCATGTCATGATCAGCACCCTACCAAAAATCATTATATCGAATTTATACGATATTAATATCGAAATTTATCGATATTGTATATTCATTTTGTAAATTGCTGCAATCTTGTACAACTTCACTCTATTCTAACATTGTCTGATCATTGAGTTTTATCAACATCGAATGACCAAATTTTAAAGCTAAAAAAACAGAGGACCAGCCTCTGTTTTTCAAGCAATAAACTTATAGACCCTGTTTTAAACTGGCTTCAATAAATTTATCCAAGTCACCATCCAACACTGCACCGGTATTCGAGCTTTCCACACTGGTACGCAAGTCTTTAATCCGTGAATCATCCAGTACGTATGAACGAATCTGGCTACCCCAACCGATATCGGACTTGGTATCTTCCAGCGCTTGTGCGGCATCATTACGAATTTGCATTTCACGTTCATACAGTTTTGCACGTAACTGTTTCCAGGCATGGTCACGGTTGGCATGTTGTGAACGCTGGTTTTGACAAGCCACCACAATACCTGTCGGTGCATGGGTTAAACGTACCGCAGAGTCAGTTTTGTTAATGTGCTGACCACCGGCACCGGATGCACGATAGGTATCGGTACGAACATCGGCGGGGTTGATATCAATTTCAATGTTGTCATCGACTTCAGGCGAAACAAACACCGCAGAGAATGAAGTATGACGACGGTTACCCGAGTCAAATGGAGACTTACGCACTAAACGGTGAACCCCTGATTCGGTACGCAACCAGCCATAGGCATACTCACCATCTACACGAATGGTCGCCGATTTAATCCCGGCCACATCACCGTCAGATTCTTCCATCAATTCTGCTTTAAAGCCGTGACGTTCAATCCAGCGCATATACATGCGAAGCAGCATTGAAGCCCAGTCCTGTGCTTCAGTACCACCAGAACCCGCCTGAATTTCCACATAACATGGGTTTGGGTCCATCGGATTACTGAACATACGGCGGAATTCAAGTTTTGCCAGTTCCGATTCAGACGCATCTAATTCTGCTTGCACATCTTCTAGCAGGCTTTCGTCATCTGCTTCAACCGCCAGATCAAGCAACGCTTGCGCATCTTCTAGCTGCGTCGACAAGCCTTCAAGTACATTTAATACATTTTCAAGCTCGCCTTTTTCTTTGGCCATCGCTTGCGCACGACTTTGGTCATTCCAAATCGCCGGATCTTCTAACTCGCGGAGAACCTCTTCTAAACGCTCTTTTTTCAGATCGTAGTCAAAGATACCCCCGTAGTGTTTGACCACGGTCGTTTAAGTCTTTTAATTGGTTTAGATAAGGATTAATTTCCACGTGAATTACTCTCAATCAGAATACTAGGCTTAAATACCTGTTAATTATAACACAGAGCATCGATGCAATTTTAGAGGGCTAATGCGCAATAACAGTTGACCAAAATGCCTTTTTTATGAACAATATGCATGTTTTTTAAGCATTATTACAATTTTTACACAACAATAATCTTTGGGGATTTTATGAAACGCACTCTATTAGCGCTTGGTCTTGCTGCAATTACTTCTGCAAGTTTTGCTTATAATGCTCAATTAGATGGGGGCTTCACCTACACTGATCATGACGATAATTTCACTGATACAGACAATCAGTTTGAGTTAAAAGGCACTTTTTACTTCAATCCTGTTTCTACTAGAAATGTACCGCTTAATGAAGCGGCATTTTTAGGCCATAACAGCAATGCTTATCTTGGCTATAATTATAACTATTTAGAAAGCAAAACTATTTTAGCTACAAAATCTGAAGCAGATTTACATGAGATTTATGGTGGAATCGAATATTTTGTTGAGCAATTCTACCTAAATGGCGAACTGGGCTTTGGTCAGAGTGAAGTCAAAGTGACCTCTCCTTTTGGAAGTGCAACTGATGATGCTGACGTGACGACTTATCGTGCATTAGTAGGCTATATGCCTTTATCTAACCTGTTGTTGGCTGCAGGTATTGATGGCTATCAAGGCGATGGTGATCTGGAAGACAACCGCTTTGCTGTACGTGCAAAATATGTCGCACCTATGGGTCAAGGTCAGTTTTTGAATGTAGAAACTGATGCTGCATTTGGCGATGAGGATGAAGTAACGATTGCTGCAGACTATTATTTCGACCAGGCCTTTAGCTTAGGTGCTGCATATCATATTCAAGATGATGGTGAAGACGATGTCGATTTCTTCTCGATTCGTTCTAAATATTTCATCAATTCTAACTTTGCAGTGGGTGGTGAAGTAGGTTTTGGCGATGATGTTCAGGCATTTAATATCAATGCAACATATCGTTTTTAATTGAGCAATAAGTCATAAAATTAATAGTTAAAAACACTCTCAAATGAGGGTGTTTTTTTAATGCCAACTCACTAATTTGTTACAAAATACTAAAGATTTTATTAAAAATTCACATAAATCCATGAACTCTCCACAATCTTAATAAAACAAAACATTTAAATAATCATATATATTTCAAATATTTAATATTAAAAAATTACATAACATTACGTTAGCAACATTGAGTAACCTTGCGAGGATTGACCAAGATTCATTTTGGTCTAGACTAAAACTTGTAACAAAAAATGTATTAATTTTAACCATAAATTTAAGGGGTAGTATCCATGAAAAAATTAGCCATTGCTTCAGCACTTCTTTCTGCTCTAGCAGTAACAGGTACAGCAAATGCCTACCAAGCCGAAGTAGGCGCAGCAGCAGCTTACGTTGACCCAGATAATGGCAGTTCAGGTAGCGCTTTAGGTGTAAATGGTACTTATTACTTTAACCCCGTTCAAACTCGTAATGCTCCACTTGCAGAAGCAGCTTTCCTTGACCGTGCAAGTAATGTAAGTGCTCAAGCAACTTTTGCAGACCAAGGTGATAACGTAGAAAGTAATACCTATGGTGTAAATGCTGAAGTCTATGTTCCAAATACTGACTTCTTTATCGGTGCAGGAATTGCTAAAAACGATACCGAAGTTGATCTAGGTCCACGAACTATCGATACTGATTTAACTACATATAGTGCAGAAGTAGGTTATCTCCCTGCTCCAGGTTTACTCATTGCAGCCGGTTTAAAAGGTTGGGATAATGATCAGGATGACGGTGTAGATCCAACACTTCGTGCAAAATATGTTACTCAATTAAGCAACGGTAATGACATCAATCTAGAAGCAGGTGCTTCATTTGGTGATCTTGATGAGTATAACTTAGCTGCCGATTACTTCATTGATAAAACACTAAGTGTTGGTGCTGACTACTACAACAATGACTTAACTGATCAAAGTGAATTTGGCATCAATGCCCGTAAATTCCTTAACCAACAAGTTAGCCTTGAAGGTCGTGTTGGTTTCGGTGAAGCTGGTAACAATGACTACAACTCATTTGGTGTAGCTGCGAAATACCGCTTCTAATCAGCCCATATCAATCAAATCAAAAAAACCGCTCAAATGAGCGGTTTTTTTATTGTTCTAAATGCATGACACGCAGTTGTAAACTCACGTTGCCATTAAATTCATTTTTATCCAGTTCATAGACCAGACGAACACTATCTTGCATGGCATCAAATTCGAATTTTTCACTGGCATTAAAGGCAATCGCTTCCACAATTTGACCATTATCCAAAGCCAAACGCAGTTTTAAATGGGTTTCTTTCAACCAGCGATAATCTAAAACTTTAAATACACCTTCAAAAATTGGCGATGGAAATTTTTGTCCCCATGGGGTTAGATTTTGCAGCAGATCGACTGTATCAATTTGAAAAGTTGCCGTCGGTAACTCACCATCGGTCCATAAAGTGGCATGGAACAACGACTCATCCATAGTCGAGATTAATTGCTCAAAAACCTGTTTGAATTCTTCAAAATGCTGTTTCTGTATGGTTAAACCCGCTGCTGCAGCATGTCCACCAAAGTGACTGACCAAATGCGGATGTTGTTCCGCGATCAGTTCAATCGCATCCCGAATATGCACGCCCTCTATTGAACGTGCAGAACCTTTGATATGAATGCCGTCATCATCTGCCGCAAAAACGATGCTTGGACGATGAAACTGTTCTTTTAAACGACCGGCCACAATGCCAATCACGCCTTGATGCCAATGCGGTTCAAACAGAATTAAAGCTGCAGGTAAATCTGCCTGATCCAATTGCAAGCTTGCTAATTCAGATAAAGCTTCTTGCTTCATCTGCGCTTCAACCTGGCGCCGCTCCACGTTCAATTGATTCAACTGCTGCGCCAGTGGATAGGCAGTTTGCATATTGCTCGCCATCAAACATTCAATACCAATGTCCATGGTTTCCATGCGCCCGGCCGCATTAATTCGAGGACCAAGTACAAAGCCTAAATCTTGTGCCTTGAGTTGAGATGGCTCTCGCCCTGCAATATCCAGTAAAGCACTAATCCCTGCACGGCACTGATTTTGCTGAATCCGTTTAACCCCGGCATCCACCAAGATCCGGTTGTTATAATCCAGACTTGCAACGTCTGCATAAGTGCCCAGTGCAACCAGATCTAAATACTGCGCTACCTTGGAACTTGATTTTCCTGATTTACTTCGGTGACTCGACAGGTTGGCAAGCAAGTAAAAAGCAACACCCACCCCAGCCAAGGCTTTACTTGGAAAGTCACAGCCCAGTTGATTGGGATTCACCACTGCTTCGGCCGTAGGTGTTTCCTTGGTGGTCAGATGGTGATCGGTAATAATCACCTGCATGCCATGCGCTTGGGCTTGTTCAACCCCAGCATGACTGGAAATACCATTATCGACCGTAATCAGCAGATCTGGTTGATAGCGGCTAAAAGCCAGATCAGCAATTTTCGGTGTTAAACCATAACCATATTTAAAACGGTCCGGAACCAAATATTCAACATTGGCGCCCATGTCTCTTAAAGCCAGAACCATCAATGCGGTGCTGGTTGCGCCATCGGCATCATAATCGCCAACAATGACTATTTTCTTATTTTGATCAAGGGCTTGATCCATAATCTGGATGGCTTGCCCTAAACCTTTCATATTTGGAGCGAGTAAATGCTTCAGTTTAAGTTCGAGTTCTTGTTCGGACTGCACACCACGGCGCGCTAAAATTTGCGCAATAAAGGGCGACACGCCCTGAATATTTTCAGGGCGTGTAATAAAAGGTCGTTGCTGAATCAGGATTTTTGGCATTTAAGGCATGAGCCGTTGTAATTTCCATGTACCGTCGATTCTTTCATAACTCAAGCGGTCATGTAAACGGTTTGGACGACCTTGCCAGAATTCATAATAATTTGGCTGCAAACGATAGCCACCCCAGAATTCAGGTTTGTCCAGCTCCTCCTGATTAGCAACCTGCTGATGCAGATCCCAGAAGCGCTGCTGCAATTCTTCACGGCTGGCGACCACACCACTTTGCGGGGTACTGATATGAGCAGCAATCTGACTTTCACGCGGACGTTTATGATAGTAGTCAGTCGATTCCTGTTCCGAAATTTTAATGACCTTGCCGCTAATCCGGATCTGACGTTCCTGTTCCTGCCAGTAAAACAGCAATTCAGCATACGGATTTTCGGCCAGATCCAGACCTTTCTGGCTGTCATAATTGGTATAGAAGTCATAACCCGTTTCAGTAGCACCGCGCAACAAGACTGTACGTACATGCGGACGGCCCTGTGCATTCGCAGTCGCTAGTGACATGGCATAAGGTTCATGTAGCTGTGCAGCTAGTGCATGATTAAACCATTGCAAAAATTGCGTATGCGGATTGGGATTGACCTGATCTTCGTATAACTCGCCCTTTTGATAGTTTAGACGCAGTTCACTCAGATCCTTAATCAGATCACTCATTCGCTCTCTCCCTATTTAAGCGGCGTTGGCACGTACAGCATCAGCCAATGAATTTGCCAGTGTGGTCACCTCTGCAAGATCCTCGCCTTCAACCATGACACGAATAACCGGTTCAGTTCCTGATTTACGAATCAGTAAACGGCCACGACCTTTGAGCTGTTGCTCCGCTTTTTCAAATTCAGTCACCAGTGCAGGCACAGCATAGGGATCAAACATTGCTTCTAAACGAACATTCACCAAGACATTAGGCAATAAGTGGAAGTCAGCCACCAATTCATGCAAGGCTTTTTTCTGTTCAACCATGACAGTCAGCACTTGCAAGGCTGCAATAATCGCATCGCCTGTGGTGCTCTTGTCTAGAGTCAGAATATGCCCGGATGGTTCACCGCCAATTACCCAGCCATTTTCATTCAGTGCTTGCAGCACATAACGGTCGCCTACGCTGGCACGGATAAATGGTACTTGGGCTTTCTCTAAAGCCAATTCAAGTGCCATATTGCTCATCACGGTTCCGACAATCCCTGCAGGTTTATGACTGGCTTGTGTGGCAAGAATATAAAGGATGTTATCGCCATCGACCAACTGACCATATTTGTCCACCAAAATCACGCGGTCGGCATCGCCATCAAAGGCAATCCCCAAGTCGGCTTGATGTTCAAGCACTGCTTTTTGCAGGTTTTCCGGATGGGTTGAACCACAGTCTTTATTGATATTTAAACCATCGGGTTCGTTATACAGTGCAACAACTTTAGCACCCAATTCTTTAAATACCGAAGGGCCCACGTTATAGGCAGCCCCATTGGCACAGTCCACCACAATCTTTAAATTACTTAAGTCAAAATGGTAAGGGAAGGTTGATTTACAGAACTCGATATAACGGCCGTTGGCATCTTTCACACGAACGCTTTTACCCAGGTTTGCGGTATCTTCGATTTTTAATTCTTTTTCAAGTTCTTGATTAATCGCTTCCTGAACTTCATCAGGCAGTTTTTTGCCTTCGCTTGAGAAGAATTTAATCCCGTTATCAAAATAAGGGTTATGCGAGGCTGAAATCACAATGCCTAAACTGGCATGTAAAGCACGGGTTAAATGGGCAATCGCGGGTGTTGGCAATGGTCCCAATAAATGGACATAAACCCCTGCAGCATTTAAACCGGCTTGTAAGGCAGACTCTAAAATATAGCCAGATAAACGGGTATCTTTGCCTAAAACAACGATGGGTTTAGTTTTCTTGCTATATTGCTTTAATACCTTCCCCGCAGCAAATCCTAGCTTAAGCGCAAATTCAGGTGTAATTGGAAGTTCCCCAAACTTTCCACGAATACCATCTGTTCCAAAATAACTCATTTTTTACTCACTTCTTATACAGGTGTGATGATATTCATCATCCAATTTTATCCGCAATTACTTTACACCAAAATCAAAAAAGCCGTCATATAAATGACGGCTTTTCATGGCTCGGATTACTAAAAATCAACCAACACGGTAGTTTGGCGCTTCTTTGGTAATTGTCACATCATGCACATGTGATTCAGACATGCCAGCTGAAGTAATTTTGACAAATTTCGCATTTTGACGAAGATCTTCAATCACTGCAGAACCGGTATAACCCATAGATGAACGCAAACCGCCCATCATTTGGTGCACGATATTACCCATTGGGCCTTTGTAAGGCACGCGACCTTCAATGCCTTCTGGAACCAATTTTTCAGCACCGGCTTTAGAGTCCTGGAAATAACGGTCTGCAGAACCAGTTGCACCCGCCATTGCACCCAATGAACCCATACCGCGGTAAGCTTTGTAATAACGGCCCTGGAAGAATTCAACTTCACCCGGCGCTTCTTCAGTACCTGCCATCAATGAACCGACCATGATGGTGCTTGCACCTGCACCAATGGCTTTTGCCATATCGCCAGAGAAGCGAATACCACCGTCAGCAATCAAAGGAATCTGTTCTTTCAATGCATTGGCAACGCTGTCAATGGCAGAGATTTGCGGCATACCAATACCGGCAACAATACGTGTGGTACAGATTGAACCTGGACCAATACCCACTTTAACCGCATCGGCGCCGGCATCAAGTAAAGCCAATGCAGCATCACCCGTTGCGATATTACCGCCAATGACTTGAACTTGCGGATAGTTGGCTTTAACCCAACGAACACGTTCAATGACACCCGCAGAGTGACCGTGTGCAGTATCTACCACAATCGCATCTACGCCAGCTTCAACCAGTGCTTCAACACGTGCAGGAGTTTCAATGCCGGTACCGACTGCAGCACCAACACGCAGACGACCAAGATCATCTTTACAGCTGTTTGGATAAAGCTCTGCTTTACGGAAATCAGTAACGGTAATCAAACCTTTAAGTTCGTTGTTGTCACCAACCACCAATACTTTTTCAATACGGTTTTTTTGTAATAAGGCTTGGATATTTTCTTTAGATTCGTTCTCACGAACAGTCACCAAACGGTCTTGCCCAGTCATGATGTTGCTAACGGGTTGCTCTAAATTGGTGACAAAACGTGTATCACGACCTGTCACGATCCCGACCACTTTGCCATCTTTAACAACAGGTACACCGCTGATATTGTTGGCTTGAGTCACCGCGATTAATTCACGAACCGTTGTTTCTGGAGTCACAGTGATAGGATCTTTCACCATCCCTGCTTCGAATTTTTTCACACGGCGTACTTCTGCTGCTTGAGCAGTAATATCCATGTTTTTATGCAGGATGCCGATACCACCGTTTTGCGCCATCGCAATTGCCATACGTGATTCTGTCACAGTATCCATTGCAGCTGAAACAAGGGGAATATTCAGATTAATGCCACGAGTAAGGCGTGTCTTTAAGGAGACATCTTTTGGGAGAACAGTTGAGTAGGCAGGGAGTAATAAGACATCATCGAAGGTTAGCGCTTCTTGAACGATGGTCAACATAACAGTCTCACTGGTAATTTCCGTGCGCCATTATAAACAAAAAAAACAGTTTTATTCATGTTAATTTCAAACAGCAATGCAAAATAAATTTACATTGCTGAAGGTTTACGAGGTTTTTTTGTTCAAAAACAGCAACTCTGCTGCATTATGATGTTGAAGATTTAATTTTATCTACTGTTAAACGACCTGATCAAAATCATCATCATTGATCGGTTCTGCTGTTTCGATGGGTATAAATGGAATCATATTGTAGGCACGGCGGGCTTTATTACATTGCTCATCGGCAATTTGCACTTCTTTGCAGCTAGAACTGCGCACTGTATAAATTGCACAACTGACCTGTTCACCAATTTCCCCCTCGAGTGCAGCACAATAAGGCTGTGACTGATGGGTGCCTTGCATACACGAATAAACTGCAGTGAGCGGTTCGGTATACTGCTCGGGCATGGAAATGCCTTCCGCCCAATAGAATGAAACCCGGAAATGAGCACAACATGCTCCACAACTCAAACACGCATCCTGCGTAGCAACTTGAGACAACATTTTTTAAATTCTCGTTATCAAAGGTTTAGTTTTTAGCGAGAAATTTTAAAAAATGTTGCTTTTATACGCAAGAAAAATCAGTGAACAGCAGAGATATTATTCAGGGCAGGTAAATACCGTTTCATCCATCAAGTCGATCCCACACTCTAAATTTTCAATCCAGTCCAGGAACTGGTTAATCTGCTCTTTACCCATGAATGGCGTGCCGTGCTGTGGCACGATCATTTCAATATCCATGGTGCGAACCATATTCACCCAAAGACGAATCACTTTATTGGAACACATATAGCGCTGGTGAAAGCTTTTCATCTTTGGAATATGCGCTGCAAAATTTTCCAATGGCTTAGAAGCATCCTCTACCATCGACGCGCCCATATCACCTGAAAATAAAATTCTTGCAATTGGATCGTAAAACTGGAAGTTGCCAACCGAATGCAGGAAATGCGCAGGAACAACAATAATACGTGATTCACCCAAAGGAATGATCCCACCGTGGTCTGGCAATTCAATCAGGCGTTCCAGCCATCCACCTTTCATTCGGTCACTCATAAAGGCCGAGTTCAAATGCGGCAAGAAACGCGCCCAGAGTTTAGATGCCACCACTTTGGCTTCGGTATACACCAACCAGCGTGGCATCGAGGTAATAATATCGGGGTCCTGGTGTGAGGCCATGACATAATCAAGATTGGTCAGGCGGGTATATTTGTTCAGTTCCATGGTCAGTGGGACATAAGTTAAATCACCACCTGGATCGAGCACTGCGGCACGTTCATTATCCAGAATTAGAAATTGGTTGGCTTGTACACCCTCACCTTTAACCAGACTGGTAAAGCTAATGCATTTATGTGTGCCATTATCAAATAACACTTGTGATGTAGTGCGATCAAATGCCATAACCCATTCCCCAAAATATTGCTGTAAAAGTGCATTTTTTAATGCCCTACAACATATAGGGAATTAGGGCGATTTACAACACAGATATATTGAAATATTGTCAGATTTATCAGTAAATTGTGGCACGTTTAGCCATAAAAAAATCCCGACTAAAATGCCAGGATTTTTCACTACTATTCAACTTTAGAAGAAATAATGTTGCACCAAAGTAGCCACACCAATGATTAAGAAGATGCTCGCACCAATTTTATGAATCAGTGGAATTGGCAATTTATCCGCCAGCTTGTTGCCGACAAAGACTGCCGGCGCATTGGCAATCATCATCCCGATTGTGGTTCCTAACATTACCCAGAACACACTGTCAAAACGCGCAGCCAAAGCGACCGTTGCCACTTGGGTCTTGTCGCCTATTTCCGCCAGGAAGAACAGCACAAAGGTTGCCCCAAACACGCCATATTTTTGCCATTTATTAATATTATCGGTTTCATCTTCCAGTTCGTCTGGAACAAGCATCCACAGTGCCATCGCGATAAAGCCAACCGATACAATCCAGAGCAACACGTCTGGACTTAATACTGTGGTAATCCACTGGCCGAGCACAGCCGATATACCATGGTTCAACAAAGTCGCCAATAAAATGGCAAGCAGGATAGGAACAGGTTTACGAAAGCGTGCCGCAAGTAAAAGCGCTAATAATTGAGTTTTATCACCCATTTCAGCGAGGGCAACAATAGCGGTTGAGATGAGCAGTTCATACATGTGATCTTTCTCTGGCTAGCAAAATTTGCCGATGACTTACCGCTCCTGCTAGCCAAAATCTGCGGAGTGATAAATCAAAGGTCTTGCCAACAAAAAAAGCTCTGAGAAAAGCTGAATTGGTTCTTTGCTATGATGACCATGTTCTGTTGAACAATTATGTTGACCATCACCTTTTTACATTGCGTAAAAAGCGGCTACTCCCCAATGAAGTGCGGTGATTTTAATCGCAAAGCTGTTTTTTATCAAATCAATTTGCTGACTGACTTTTGAAACGCAGGATAAAAAATAAAATTAAGCGATGAAGATTGGATGAGCCGTATGTTCCCCCTATCTTCATGACTGGTATCTTAATGATTTAATATCTTCATGACCTGTGCCCATAAAAAAAACCCTGCCGAAGCAGGGTTTTTATGATTCATGCTTTATGAACTGATTAGAGCAATAAAGTACGAATATCCGCTAAAAGCTTGGTCAATTTATGAGTGAAACGCGCAGCGTCAGCACCATTAATCACACGATGGTCATAAGACAATGACAATGGTAGCATCAGGCGCGGATCAAAACTTTCACCATTCCATACCGGTTGCATGGTTGCAGGTGAAATACCCAAAATCGCCACTTGAGGCCAGTTCACGAGTGGAGTAAATGCGGTACCGCCAATTGAACCCAGACTGGTAATGGTGAAATTCGCACCTTGCAAATCTTTCGGTGATAATTTTTTCTCACGCGCCTTTTTACTTAATTCACCCAGTTCAACCGCAATTTGCTTCACTGATTTTTGATCCGGATTACGCAGTACAGGTACGGTCAAGCCATCAGGCGTCGCTACAGCAATCCCCATATGGATTTCATTGCGCAGCAATACTGATTTTTGATCATCCGCCAAATGACCTGCAAAATACGGCTCTTCTTTTAAAAGATGCGCCAGAGCTTTGGCAATGAAAGCCAAAATGGTCAGGCTAATGCCCTCTTTCTTGAAGTTGCCTTTCAACTCGCCGCGCCAAGCTTCAAGCTCGGTAATATCGGCTGCATCAAACTGGGTGACTTGAGGAATGAAGTTATTCAATGAAAGTTGCGGAACAGAAACCTGTTGCAAGCGTGTCATGGCTTTTTCTTCAGTACCGCCAAAAGCACTAAAATCAGGAAGTTTAGGCAAACCGGAAACTTGTGCTACAGCCTGGGCAACAGGCGCTGCTTGAGGTGTGGTTAACTGTGTTTTCACATAAGCAAACACATCTTCTTTCATCAAGCGGTCATGGGCACCAGACGCTTTCACTTGAGATAGCACCACGCCTAATTCACGTGCCAGTTTACGTACTGCAGGACCGGCGTAGACTTTGGCATTTGCAGCACTTTGCTCTTTGCTCAGCTTATCGGAACCCGATGCAGCCACTGGAGCTTGTGCCTGTTCCGCTGGCGCTGATTTAGCAGGAGCAGTTTCTGGCTTAGGTTCTGTTTTAGCTTCTGGCTTAGACTCTGATTGAGTTTCTGCTTTTACTGCAGGTGCGGCTTGAGCTGCAGCCTTGGCTTCACCTTCAATCGTTACCAAAGCCACGCCTTGGCTGACACTTTGTCCCATCTCAACATGAATCGCTTTAATCACACCGGCAGTTGAACTTGGCACTTCCACAGTCGCTTTATCCGACTCAACTACGATGATGCTTTGATCCGCTTCAACCGTATCACCAACTTTCACTAAAATTTCAGCAACAGTGGCTTTGTCTACCCCCAGATCAGGCACGGTAATTTCAATTGCACCGCTTTGAGCCGGAGCAGCTTCTGCGACAGGTTCAGATTTCGTTGCAGCGGCTGGTACATTTTCTGCTTTTGGAGCGTCAACTACAGTTTCAGCTTGGGCACCGTCAGCAACTTTGACTTTAATCAGCACCACACCTTCTTTTACCGTGTCGCCTTCATGAACTTCAATGCTTTCAACGCTACCTGAAACTGAACTTGGCACTTCCACAGTCGCTTTGTCTGATTCCACCACGACAATGCTTTGGTCAACTTCAATAGGATCGCCGACTTGTACCAGAATTTCGCCCACCAGTGCTTTTTCTACGCCAATGTCCGGGACCTGAACTTCAACAATGCTGCTCGATGCAGATGTAGAAGCCGGTGTAGAATTTGCTGCCTGATGCGGCTGATGTGATGTCAACTCCTGCATAATCTCCTGATCAGGCAGCGAGGTCGGGGTATTTTCTGAAGTCTTTTCTGAAGCATCCGCCTCTTGAACTTCAGTTGCTGCACTGGATGCATCTTCTGATTCAAGCTCGACCAATGCCACGCCTTCAGTGACATTATCACCCAGATTAACCAAGATGCTTTTCACCACGCCTGCTGAAGTGCTCGGCACTTCAACAGAGGCTTTATCCGATTCCAGCAAAACCAGGCTGTCGTCCACATCAACGCTATCGCCCACTTTGACCAAAATTTCTGCAACGGTGGCTTTATCGACCCCAATATCAGGTGTTTTGATTTGCATGCTTAGTTCTCCTCACCTGTTGGCTCTTTATAATCCGCAACCGCTTGAACTTCCGGGTGGGTTTGAGGCGCCCACGCTACTGGACGGTCGGTATCCAGTTCAAAGCTTGAAATCGCATCCTTGACTAAACGCGCATCCACTTCGCCTTCATCCGCTAGTTTTTTCAATGTCGCAACCACAATGTGCGCTGCATCGACCCCAAAGAAACTACGCAAATTGCCACGCGTATCAGAACGACCATAGCCATCTGTACCTAAAGTCACATATGGACGGTTGTCTGGAAGATAGGCACGGATTTGTTCGCTATAAGCGCGCATATGATCGGTTGCAGACACCACAATGCCATCGGTGCTACGTAATTGCTGAGAAACCCAGCATTCTTGTGTTTCTTCCGCCAATGGATGCAGGCGGTTGTATTCTTCAACGGCCATGCCATCACGTGCAAGTTCGTTATAGCTGGTTACGCTCCACACATTTGAATTGATCTGGTATTCATCACGCAGGATTTTCCCGGCTTTAATCACTTCACGCAGAATCACGCCTGAGCCCAATAACTGAACAGTGGCTTTTTCATCTTCTTCAAGCAAGTACATACCACGTTTAATGCCTTCCTCAACACCTTGTGGCATTGGCGGATGCTCGTAGTTTTCGTTCATTACTGTCAGGTAATAGAACACACGTTCCTGGTTGACATACATGCGCTGTAAACCGTCATGCACAATCACCGCAAGTTCATAACCGAAACATGGATCATATGCCACGCAGTTTGGAATGGTGCCGGCAAGAATGTGTGAGTGGCCATCCTGATGCTGCAAGCCTTCACCATTTAATGTGGTACGGCCGGCAGTTGCACCGAGCAAGAAACCTTGCGCCTGAGCATCGCCCGCAGCCCATGCAATGTCGCCAATACGCTGGAAGCCGAACATCGAGTAGTACATGTACATTGGAATCATTGGCAAGTTATTGGTTGAATAACTGGTGGCCAATGCCGCCCATGCACTCATCGCACCGGCTTCATTAATCCCTTCTTGCAACATGTGACCATCTTTGGCTTCACGATAGTTCATCAGCTGTTCTTGGTCTTCAGGGGTGTATTTCTGACCATGTGCAGCATAAATACCCAACTGACGGAACATGCCTTCCAGACCAAAAGTACGCGCTTCATCGGGAACAATCGGCACCACGCGGTCTTTAATGGCTTTTTCTTTTAATAATGCAGAAATTAAACGCACCATCACCATGGTGGTCGATTGCTGCTTGCCATTTGAACCTTTTAACACGGCATCAAATACAGACAACTCAGGGATTGGCAATGATTCACTTTCTTTACGACGAGCTGGCAGATAACCACCTAAAGCTTCTCGACGCGCCTTCATGTATTTCAGTTCTGGCGAGTTTTCGCTTGGACGATAGAACGGTACTTCTTCAAGTTGTTCATCAGTAAATGGCAAATTGAAACGGTTACGCACATATTTTAAAGATTCAAGCTGCATTTTTTTAATCTGATGCGTTTTGTTGACTGCTTCAATTTCTTCAGACAGACCATAACCTTTGACAGTTTTCGCCAGGATGACCGTTGGCTGACCTGTTGACTTCATCGCTTCAGCATAAGCCGCATACACTTTGTATGGATCATGACCGCCGCGATTTAAGTTATCAATATCTTCATCGCTGAGGTCTTTCACCAGCTCTTCAGCTTCAGGATATTTACCAAAGAAGTGTGCACGGGTATATGCACCACCTTTCACTTGGTAACGTTGATAATCACCGTCTACCGCTTCATCCATAATCGCTTTCAGCGCGCCAGATTTATCTTTATCTAATAGGGGATCCCAATGGCGACCCCATACCACTTTAATCACGCGCCAGCCGGCACCACGGAACAGTGATTCAAGTTCCTGAATAATTTTACCATTACCGCGAACAGGACCATCCAGACGCTGTAAGTTACAGTTCACCACCCAGATCAGGTTATCAAGCTTCTCACGGCCCGCAAGTGAAATCGCACCTGTACTTTCTGGCTCATCCATTTCACCATCGCCCAGATAAGCCCAGACTTTACGGTCTTCTTCTTTGATCAAGCTGCGGTTCATCAAATATTTTTGAATGTGTGCCTGATAGATCGACATGATTGGACCCAGACCCATCGATACGGTCGGGAACTGCCAATAGTCTGGCATCAAGTAAGGATGCGGGTAACTTGGCAGACCATTCCCGTTCACTTCACGGCGGAAGTTACCCAGTTGTTCTTCGGTCAGGCGGCCTTCAAGAAATGAACGTGCATATACGCCCGGTGCACAGTGACCTTGATAATAGATCATGTCGCCGCCGAAATGGTCATTGCCTGCACGGAAGAAATGGTTAAAACCGACATCATACAAGGTGGCTGAAGAAGCAAAACTGGCCAAGTGACCACCGAGATCGTCACCGGTTTTATTGGCACGCAGTACCATGGCCAAAGCATTCCAGCGAATCAATGCGCGAATGCGGCGTTCCATGTCTTGGTCGCCCGGCATTGCCGGTGTTTCTTCAACTGAAATGGTGTTGAGATAAGGAGTATTTAGACGCTGAATGGGAACATGGGTAGCGATTGCGCGTTGGTAGAGCTTTTCAAGCAAAAAGGCCGCTCGCTCCGTTCCCATGTGCTGTAAAACCGAGTCGAAAGCATCTTGCCATTCTTGGGTTTCTTGCGCGTCAGTATCACCATAAAACGCCATATTCCACCTATTCCTTGAACCTATATATATTCTCTATATGTACCATACTTTAGCCGGCTTCAGTTATTGCCACAGCTGAATACGGAATAGCACTATTATTTAGATAATAAATACCCATTGACTATTCTTTACGCAATAAAACAAAAAACCGCCAATATAGGCGGTTTTTTATACAACAAGTATTCGGTACAATGATAATATAAGACTTAGAAGCTATGGCGGCTTTTTACTCTACTCTTTAATTGAATTACCACATTCTTTAACAATCGTTACAACTCTTTAAATTAAAACCGACACAATGGGTTTTAAAAGTTGTCACACTCAGTTTTATGGCAACATGGCTAAATAAGCAGATGGGTTTTTACGCTGACCGTCTTTGACTACTTCATAATGTAAATGCGGACCGGTACAACGACCTGTACAGCCGACATTGGCAATATGTTCACCTGCTTTTACCTGATCACCGACACGGGCGATTAGACGAGATGCATGGGCATAACGCGTTAAATAGCCATTACCGTGGTTAATTTCAACGTATTGACCATAACCGGTGCCCCAGCCTGATTTAGTGACAACACCAGGGCCAGTGGCATAAATAGCCGTACCGCTTGGTGCAGACATATCCAACCCTGAATGGTTTTCAGCGCGGCCACCCATGGTACGACCACCATAAGTTGAGCTTACGCGTTTCATGTCAGGAAGTGGATGAGCTACCAACCAAGAGTAAGGATTGTTAGAATAGCTTGTTGAGGTGCTTGAACCGTATTTTTTTGCGAGCGATTCATTGTTCAATTCAACAGTTTTTTCACGTAATTTGACGCTCATTTTTGTTTCAGCAGGAATATCAATATCATTTGATTCTGCATATGAACCTTGAGCCAAAGTACGGGTCAATTGTTCAATACGATCTGTGGATACGTCAGAATTTAGCTCTACCAAATCGGCAAAAGCTACGGATGCGGCAGACGCTGCCAATGAAAACGCTAATAAAATACGTCTCGTATGCATAAAAAACCTCTTTTAACTGTTCTTAGTTAATGTCCTTGCGTGATCTCTTCCTTGATATCTACTGAAAGGAGCGCATAAGATTAAGACACAAATATGTAGGAACAATGTATGTCTGAACCGGTCAAGCTCTTCCAACAAACAAGAAAACACTTAAAAACAGGAAACTTTACGTTTCTCTCTACACAAGTTGCTGCATGGCAGAAACTTACAAAACTGATTCAACCCTTATTGCCCCAACCAGAGCAATGGCAAGTTGTATGTTATGAAAATGGCATTTTGACGATTACCGGTGCAAATCAAGCCATGATTAGTCAACTGGCATATCTTCAAAAGCAATATATTGTTCAACTGTCACAATTGCCCGAATTCAAAGATTTGCATAAACTACAAGTTCGTTTAAGAATTCAAACGCAAACCCCGCTTAAGCCTGAAGCACTGACCAGATCCCTTAGTCCAGATACCCAAGATTTAATTCGTGGTGCTGCTGACTTTGTGAGCGACCCTAAGCTTAGCCAAGCAATGCTACGTTTGGCAAGCAATAAAAAGTAACTGACATTTTGATGTCGTTGAAATTAGTCACAAATTCCGTGACCTGTTTAACACTCACGTTTGTTATATTATAACGCAGACATTAAAAGACAATGACTTATGTCACACTCACATAAGAAATTGGACATTGCGTTTCGTCATCAAATGTTACAATTTCGTAACTCGTTGGGTCGCTTTTAACATTACGTAATAATTGATTATTTAAGGCATGACCCGATTTATAGCCATCAAACTTTGCAATAATTTGATGTCCAAGCAAATATAAATCGCCTACGGCATCCAAAATTTTATGTCTTACAAATTCGTCTGAGAAGCGCAGTCCTTCCTCATTGACCACGCCTGTTTCATCTACTCCAATCGCATTTTCCAGACTCGCGCCTAAAGCCAGATTATTGGCTTTAAGATAGTCTAAATCTTTCATAAAGCCGAAAGTACGCGCTTCACTCACTTCATAAACAAAAGTTTCGGTAGAAAAGTCGATAGTTGCGGACTGGTATTCTTTTTTAAAGGCAGGATGATCAAAATCAATGGTGAAGTTTAGTTGAAAGCCTTCATGTGGATGAAATACAGCACGTTTATCCTCTATCAAGGCTTCAACAGGTTTTAGAATTTTGATGAATTTTTTCGGCGCATTTTGTTCTTGTAATCCGCCTTGCATGAGCAAATAAATAAACGGGCCTGCACTGCCGTCCATAATCGGCACTTCAGAAGCAGAGACTTCGATAATCAGGTTATCAATTCCCAATCCGGCAATTGCACTCATCACATGCTCAATGGTGCCGACCTTGGCATTTTCCTGAACCAGATTCGAGCACATAAATGCTTCTTGAATCAGCATGGCATTGGCTTGAATATCGACAGGTGGATCTAAATCGATACGTCGAAATACAATTCCCCCATCCACATGGTGCGGCACAAAGTTAATCAAGACTTTTTGCCCACTATGAAGACCGATACCGCTCGCTTTCACGACACGTTGCAGGGTTCGTTGTTTCAACATTTTTTCTATCATCTGCTCATAAAACCGCTATACGTTAGCATATTTAGCCATTGATAAAAAACAAAAAGGCCGTATTACTACGACCTTTTGTAAATCTGTAAACCAGAAATAGAACGATTGGTTTACTTACGTTGTTGATTTTTCAAATAATCTTGAATGCTCATTGGTGTTGGACGTGCTGCACCTACTGCAGGAGCAGGCGCTGTACCGGCATCATTGTTTTGACGCTGAATTGCAGGTACATCATCATCTTCAACAACAGCATGTGCAACATGATTTGCTGGGCGAGTTGCAGACTGAGATGATGGACGTTTCACTGTGTCAGCTGAATCTGCCGAATTACGGGTCAAGCCGGTTGCAATCACAGTTACACTCAGTTCATCGCGCGCATCTGGATCAAATACCGTTCCGTAGAACACTTGACCTTCGTCCAAATCGACAATCTGATTGACCACATCGGTAATTTCTTCAATTTCACCGAAAGTCACATCATCACCACCGGTTACGTTAATCAAAATACCTTTGGCATTCATGATGGTCACATTATCGAGTAATGGACTACGAATTGCCTGTTCAGCAGCTTGACGCGCACGTGTTTCACCACGACCTGAACCCACACCCATCATGGCATAACCACGTGTGCTCATGGCAGTTTTCAAATCGGCGAAGTCAAGGTTAATGTGACCTGGGCGAACCACAAGATCAAAGATACTACGTACCGCATTCAGTAATACGTCATCTGCTTTCTTGTACGCGTCTTTCATTGAAATATCGCGGAATACCTTCAGCAAACGCTGGTTAGGAATGATGATTAACGAATCAACATGTGCTTCTAAAGCTTCAATACCTTTTTCAGCAGATTGCTGGCGACGTTTCCCTTCAAAATTGAAAGGTGTAGTCACCACACCAACGGTCAAAATGCCCATTTCTTTGGCAATTTCAGCCACAACTGGAGCAGCACCGGTACCTGTACCGCCACCCATACCTGCAGTTACAAACACCATGTCTGTACCTTCAAGGTGTTGGCGAATGATTTCACGGCTTTCTTCAGCAGCAGTTTGACCTACTTGAGGATTTGCACCCGCACCCAAACCGCGTGTGCTTTGCTCGCCTAACTGGATTTTGAATTGGGCATTCATACGGTCTAAAGCTTGTTTGTCCGTATTGGCACAAACAAATTTTACACCCTGAATGTCTGACTCGAGCATATGTTGTACAGCATTACCACCAGCACCACCTACACCAAATACAGTGAAACGGGCTTGACCGTTGCTATCGTTTTGATCATCTTCTAAAAATTCAAATGAGGCCATGACCTTTGGATTTCCTAATTCGTAATTGGCAGTCACTTAAGCCCGTATACTGCCTTGATCTTAATAAAAAATTATGTTTTAGGATGCTGCCCAACTACACGCTTGTCAAGTCCAAGCCCTTAGACGTACAACTTCCTAACAATATTCCCAATAAATTCAACTTAAAATATCGATTTTAACTGATTATTTAATGCCGACCATGCTCGACCTACTCGCTTAAAAACCGACAGTTTTTCAGGATCTGTAGATTCTACAATGGTATCTTGCGTGTCACTTTGACTAAACATCAATAATCCTGCAGCTGTTGCATATTGCGAACGACGCAAAGCTGCCTGATTTTGCTCTTCAGCATATACCTGTACCGGCGGATTTCCTAAATGTGCCGAAACCCCTAACATGTGACGTGCCAGATTCACCATTCCTTCGATTTGGCTTGCATCACCTGTCAGTACCACACCATGGTATAAACCATGAATCGCACCGTTACGTTGTAACTCTTGATGAACTTGAGTCAAAATTTCTTCATAACGCGCAATAATAATTTCTGCCAATTCAATCCGGCTGATGGTTTGCGGACCATCAATGCCCTGGAATTGAATCATATGATCAGGTTTCACCACTTTCAGGTCAACACAACCATACAATAACTTGATTCGTTCCGCTTCTTCCGTGGTGGTCTGCAACACTGCTGCAATGTCACGCGTAACATGCTCGCCACCACGTTGCAAAGTATGCGTCAATGCAAGGCGGCCATCGAGATATACCGCAATATTGGTGGTACCCGCCCCAATATCCACCAGGCATGCCCCATACTCTTTTTCATCTTTGAGCAGGCTTGCTTCAGCGGTTGCCAAACAGGACACCACCATTTTCTCGACGCCAATATTGGCACCTTTAAGCGCACGATCCAGATTCTGCATGGTACTGATTGGCAGCATCATGAGCTGATAATGCCCGATCATGCTATGTGCCGACATGCGAATCGGATTTTGTACCCATTCTGCCGAATCATCCAATTCAAAGCCCAAAGGCACTGCACTCACCAGATAGTGATCTGAAGTCAAATGACTGGCTTTGGCCAACTCTAGCGCCCGAACCACTTCACTGGTGGTAATGGTATGGTCGCTATTTTCAATGGGCGTGCGACCTGATGCATAAAAGCTTTTTAATTCTGCACTTGGGATGGAAATCCAAGCGGAATGCACCCGGCATTCAGCCATATCTTCTGCTTCTTGTACGGCATTTTTGATTGCAGTAATGACTTTATCGAGACTTACAATTTTCCCTTTATTCATGCCTCGGTTACGAGCGGTTGCCATCCCAATCACTTGGATATTGTCTGGCGCATGTACCTTACCAATCAAAACTGAAACTTTGTGTGTCCCAATGTCAATCGCAACAACCGAGGGAACAGCTTCATTCATTATCTACTACTACCATTACGTGTTTGGTTGATTTATGGCCATAAGCCTCTATTTTATATAAAGCCGTTCAATTATGGCTTTACCGTTCTTGCATCTGCAATGCTTGTGTCATCAATCGTTACAACAAAATGACCATTTATAATACTTGGAGGGGTTGAATTCTTCCATTGTATCGCCAATCCATTTCGATAACGTAAGTCAATTGACGAGATTTTAGACCAAACCGGTTTTAAATCACTTTGTGCCAGATGACTCAAGCGTTGAAGTTTACTCATAGTCTGATCTTGATCCACGATAACGCGCAAACCCGAATCAAACTGCATAAACCAGGTCATGCGTTCTGTTAAATATAATTCTTTTAAACGAACATTGACCGGCAGGAATAACTGATTAATTTCATTGTAGCGACGCATCATCATTTTGGACTGAGAGGTTGGGCCGTGCAGCAATGGCAATTTTTGATTATTTTGCGGAATCACTTCTGCAAAAATATCACCACTGTCACTTAACAGTCGCCCAGTTCCCCAGCGTGCAATGGGATGACGCGGCATCACTCGTAACCGAATTGAATTAGGCCATGCACGTGATACCACTACGCGATCTACCCAAGACAACTCTAGCGCCTGATCTCGAATTTGTTCCAGATCAGAGGTAAAATAATTTGCTGTTACCGCTGGGGTAACATGCTTCATGACCTGACTGTTTTCGGCGTCTGAGCGCGTACCCACAACATTGAGTTCCGCGACATGCGCATCGGTCATGACTGTATATAAACCATAGACCCCTACAGCCAATACCATGAGTGCAACCAGCAATAACAACCAGCCACCGGCATTCGCAAGCTTTTCCTTACGGGTCGGCGGCTTGTCATGTATGGAGGTAATTGCTGCTCGTTTACGGCGCATTGAAGCAGGAAGTTGAGCCATGGTTTAGTGAGCCGCACCCGTCAAAGTTTGTTCCAAAATGGCAACGCAAAGCTCATCAAAGCTATACCCTACCGCTTTTGCAGCTTTAGGTACCAATGAATGACTGGTCATGCCTGGAACAGTGTTCACTTCTAACAGCCAGAAATTGCCGTGTTCATCCTGCATGGCATCAATACGACCCCAGCCACTTGCACCCACGGCCTGAAAAGCACGTAAAGACAAGGCTTGCAAACGTTTTTCATCATCTTCGCTTAGACCGCAAGGAATGCCGTACTGCACATCGTTACGGTTATATTTGGCTTCATAATCGTAAAAAGCCACATCTTTTGGCGGCTCAAGACGAATTACAGGAAGCGCCTGACCATTCAGAATCACAATCGTGAACTCACGACCGGTAATCCATTTTTCAGCCATCACTACTGCATCATGTTCAGTGGCTTTTTCAATCGCGATGGCAAAGTCTTCGATCCGTTCAACTTTACTCATACCGATGCTTGAACCTTCATGTACCGGTTTGATAATGAAGGGCAAGCCAATACTGTCTACAACAGCATTCAAATCAGAATCTTTGGTCACAATACGGTAAGGTGCAGTCGGCAGTTCAGAACCTTGCCAAACCTGCTTGGTTTTGACCTTATCCATACCAATGGCTGAACCTTGTACACCGGTACCGGTATACGGCAGATTCAACCATTCTAATGCGCCCTGAATTTGACCGTCTTCTCCGCCACGACCGTGTAAAACAATAAATGCACGATCATAGTTGACCAGTTCAGTCACGCTACGCTCTTGCGGGTCAAAAGCTTCTGCATTTACACCCGAGCGTACTAATGCTTCAAGTACAGCCTTACCACTATCTAGAGAAACCTCGCGCTCAGCCGATTTACCACCAAGCAACACGGCAACTTTGCCGAATTCTGAAGCATTTGCCACGTTTATATCCTTAAACTTTATAACTGAACGATCAAATTCAAAACCACAAAAAGTGATTATTTTAAATACAATTTATTTTGTGCAAGCTCAATCGAGATAGCACCCACATTACCTGCGCCTTGCGTTAATAACAAGTCATTCGCTTTTAACACTTTTTGCACCGCATTTTGCAAATTGCCCTCTACAGGATCAATCAAAATCGGTTCAACATCGCCACGTAAACGAATGCTACGCGCCAAGCTGCGACTGTCCGCGCCCACAATCGGTTTTTCACCGGCAGGATACACTTCCAGCAATAGCAATTGATCGACTTGTGACAATACATCTACGAAGTCATCGAAGCAGTCACGGGTACGGCTAAAGCGGTGTGGCTGGAACATCATCACCAAACGGCGGTCTGGATGGCTTTGGCGCGCAGCTTTAATGGTGGCTTCCACTTCTTTAGGATGGTGACCATAGTCATCAACCAGTTTCACGTTACCGCCTTCAAGCTCAAATTCACCTTGAACCTGAAAACGACGACCTACCCCACTAAAGCCTTCCAGGGCACGGCAAATTGCCGCATCAGAAACACCTTCATCCGTTGCCACGCCAATGGCAGCCAAGGCATTGAGTACGTTGTGCAGACCCGGCTGGTTCACCGTCACACGTAATGGCTCGCGATCTTTACGTAACACGGTAAAGTGTGTGCGCATGCCGTCCTGATCCACATCGACCGCACGAATGTCGTTATCTTCGTTAAAGCCATAGGTTAAAAGCGGACGGCCAATACGCGGCATGATTTCGCGGACATTGGCATCATCGCCACAGACCACGGCTAGACCATAGAATGGAAGTTTCTGTAAGAACTGAACAAAGGTATCTTTTAATACGTCGAAGCTACCGCCATAGGTATCCATATGATCGGCATCGATATTGGTCACAATTGCAGCCATCGGATGTAAATGCAGGAAGGTCGCATCAGACTCATCCGCTTCAGCCACGATATAACGGCTCGCACCCAGTGCAGCATTCACACCGGTACGATTCAGCAAACCACCAATCACATAGGTCGGATCCAGGTTTTCTTCCGCCAACATACAAGTGATCAGACTTGTGGTGGTGGTTTTACCATGGGTTCCTGCCACTGCGATGCCATGACGGTAACGCATCAATTCACCCAGCATTTCAGCACGGCGAACCACAGGAATACGGGTTTCAATCGCTGCCTTGATTTCCGGGTTTTCTGGGTCAATCGCTGTAGACACCACCAGTACATTGGCATCTTTAATATTTTCAGCCGTATGGCCGATATAAACTTTAATATCGTTTTCTTCAAGCTGCGCAGTCGTTTTAGACGCTTTGATGTCAGAACCGGAAACTTTATAGCCCTGGTTCTTTAACACTTCCGCGATGCCACACATACCGGCACCACCAATTCCTACAAAATGAATGTGTTTGATACGGCGCATTTCAGGCACTTTAATTAACTTTTTCGCTTGCTCAGCAGGAGTAGATGGAGACATATATCACTCTAATTTACAATTCTTGAATTAAACGAACCACATGCTGGGTTGCATCGGGTTGTGCTTTTTGACGTGCTTTAACTGCCATTTCTGACAGCAGTTTGCGATTCATCAGTGGTGTTAGCAATTCTTTTAAATGATCAACAGTCATGCTGGCTTGCGGACAAATTTTCGCAGCATTGATATTCGCAAGGAATTTGGCATTTGCGGTTTGATGGTCATCCACTGCACTTGGCAGGGGAACAAAAACTGCAGCCACACCCGCAGTTGCAATTTCGGTCACCGTTAATGCGCCCGCACGGCAAATAATTAAATCGGCATCCGAATAGGCTTTGGCCATATCTTCAATAAACGGCTGTACTTCAACCTGTAATGTAGCAGGTGCATCACTATAACGTGCCTGCGTTGCGTCCTGATGGTTTTGACCACATTGATGAAATACCTGCAGCGGCACATCATCAAGTTGTTTCAATGCTTCCGGCACACGTTCATTCAATGCTTGCGCACCCAAGGAACCGCCGACAATTAAAATCTGTAAAGGCTTGTCCGCTTTTTCACGTTCTTGATAACGCCAAGACGGATTTAAAATTTCTGTAATTTCCTTGCGTACAGGATTGCCCGTAGTCACAATTTTTGCATTTTCAGCAAAAGTACCCGGAAAAGCCTGACACACGGTTTTGGCAATACGCGACAATTGGGTATTGGTAAAACCTGCAATCGCATTTTGCTCATGGATAATCACAGGAATACCCAAGGCACGCGCAGCCAGACCACCCGGTCCTGCCACATAACCGCCAAAACCCACCACAGCATCAATCTTGAGCTGTTTCATGTAGCGCATGGCGCTTAAAGTTGCTTTTAAAATTTTCAAAGGTGCCAATAATTTACGCACAACACCGTTGCCACGGACGCCCTGGATATCAATTTGATAAATTGGAATATTGTGATTTTTTAACAGTCGATTTTCCATGCCCGCTGGCGTTGCAAGCCAAGACACCTGTACCCCTTGCTGCTGTAATTCTTTAGCAACAGCGAGCGCTGGAAAAACATGCCCGCCAGTACCTGCGGCCATCATCATGACATGTTTGGGCTTTGTTTGCGTTGCTTCAGTCACAGTCTAATTCTTCAATTCTAAAATATGGATAACGAGATACGATTTTAAGCGATCAATTGTAATCACAAACGCATAACCGTGAAAGGTTATTTACTTTTTTTCACGAAGCGCTTCATTGTTTTTTTCTACGGATTTAAAAGTTTAAACTAGTTTTATTATTAATCGAGGAAAAATATACAATTTAATGCATTTTTTATCCGGTTTTGTGATCTTGTTTTTGATCAGCCGATCAATTTAATACGCTTCCGCCCCAAAAGCTTCATTAAAAAAGAGCCCGAAATGGACTCTTTTTTATCTCGTAATGATTCAATCAACTTAATGAAAAGTATCCTGTCACTTTTACTGTTATTTGCTTTTTACGACCGCAGGCTCTGTCGCATATCGTTTACCGACTTTTTTCCATGGATTATTACGTTGATATTTTGCCTCTAGAAAATCTAGGCCTTTCCAGTACAACGGGACAAGTCTTTTATTCAGTACAGGTAAAGCCAACGGATTTAAACCCACCCACGGCAAAAAAGGATTGCGGCGAGCATAGGCCCACAGCTCAATCCGCGTCGATGCATGAGCTGATTGGCCGCGTGCATGAAATCCATAGGTATCAGCCACAACCAGGGTATTGGCCTTAACTGCAAAGGCCTTGGGCTGCGCATATCCCATAGACAGCAGTTCTTCAGGTTTGACCCGGAAAGAACCACGGCGGGTCATGGTATCGGTCTTTTCACTGATAGATAAAGCTTTTTGATGTTCCCAGTTTAATCGCGATTCTGTGAGCTGATGTGAACCCGGCACATAAACAAAAGGCCCTTCATCCTCAAGGACATCGGTCAAAAACAGCCAGGCTTTTACCGTTGGATGAAAGGTATCACTATGTAAATTGGTTTGTGGATCGGGACGAGCTTTACGTACATGCGATAAAATCACCTGCACATAATACATGGGCTGAACTTTAAAGCTTCCCACATAATTAATCAGACTTTTCCACTGATGACTTTGCAGCAATGTGTTTGTTGCAGGAAGTTGATTCAGCACTTCGTGATCTAGAGACATTCGACGAGTCACGGTATCGCCTTGCAAGGTTTCCCGGGTCTCGAATTTCGTCTCCAACAATTCCTGCTTTAACTGGTTAAATTCAGCATCTGACAGAAAATTTTCTTTTAAAATAAAACCGTTCTGCTGAAATTGCTCCACATCTTCTGCTGCAATAAATTGAGCAAGGTGTTGTCTACGCCGTTCTGCCAATTGAGCTGCTTTTTGCACTCGAAACCGATGTAATCCCAGCTGATTAAAGACAGGATTCCCAATAATTGAGTGCGATTCAAAAGATTTCGCTTCGCCAAAAAGTGTAAAAGCATCCCCCATCAGTTTAATTGGTTTTTCTTTGATCAAAGTTTTAATTTCATTGAGCGCAACTTGCATGCGCTCATCTTGAAAAAAACTTTTGATCTTTTTTAGCGTTATTTTCATGGATCAAACCTGGCTTATTTTAGACCCGCTTCTAAAACATCAAATAAATCATCCGCAATAGATGTACCAAACTGGTCGTCAATTTCACGGATACAGGTTGGACTGGTGACGTTGATTTCTGTCACGTAATTGCCAATTACATCCAGACCGACAAAGACCAAACCTTTTTCTCTAAGATAAGGACCCACTTTTGCAGCAATCGCTTTGTCATTTTCAGAAAGTGGACGCGCTTGACCCAATCCACCTGCGGCCAGGTTGCCACGTACTTCGCCATTTTGCGGAATACGTGCCAAACAGTAAGGTACAGGTTCGCCATTAATCATCAAGATCCGTTTGTCACCTTCAACAATTTCTGGAATATAACGCTGCGCCATAATGGGTTGGGTCGCATTATTGGTCAACATTTCAATGGTAGACCCAATATTGATGCCATCTTGATATAAACGGAAAATGCCTGTACCGCCCATACCATCGAGTGGTTTCACAATGACATCCACATGCTCTTTCAGAAATTCGCGAATCAGCGCTTCATGTGAGCTTACTAAAGTGGGTACCTGAAGTTCTGGAAACTGGGTGGCAAATAATTTTTCATTACAGTCGCGCAGGCTTTGCGGTTTGTTAATAATCCATGCACCTTCGCGCTCTGCCTGTTCCAGAATATAAGTGGTATAGACGAAGTTCATATCGAACGGTGGGTCTTTACGCATCAACACCACGTCATAATCTGCAATCGATTCTTTTTTCTTTTCACCCAATTCAAAGTAATGGTTATAGTCTTCAAATACTTTTAAGGGTGAAATTAAACCGAAGGCTTTGCCTTGTTCGATATATAAATCTTGCTGTAACGCATAACCCAACTCATGTCCGCGACGGCTGGCTGCCCAGAGCATCGCCATAGAGGAATCTTTTTTCAGGTTTACATTTTCGATGGGATCCATCACAACAAGTACGCGCATATCGATCTGCTCATATATTTTTAAATTGAGAAAAGTATAGCGGAGTTTAATCTTTCTTTTTTCTCAATTTTGGTAAAGCTTTTATATGATTGTACAAAGCAGTTTCAGGAGCAATTGATGCAACAGGCAATTATTGGTTTTCATTTGGATGAGGAAAATGACTGGGTTGCAGATTTAGCCTGTGGTCATGCACAGCATGTTCGGCATAATCCGCCGTGGCAAAACCGTCCTTGGGTGATGACTGAAGAGGGACGGAAAGAGAAGTTAGGTGTGAGGTTGGACTGTAAAAAGTGTGAAAATATAAATTATTAAATGAATTTCTAACTTGCTGTCTGAAAAGTAAAATTATCATAGGCATACAATTTTAATATTTTATCTAAACGAATTACCTTAATGCCAAAATGCTTTGCTGCATCTGGAATTCTTATTCTCTTTTTTTCTTCTGGTTGGGATACTTCGTTACTCACAATTACATAACCATGTAATTTAGCCACAGCTATAAGAAAAGCATCTGCCTTTTCAGAATCTGCAAATTCTTCTTTTGCACTTTTTAAATAATGTGGATGGTCATTAGCCCAATTTATCACTTCCATATAACTATTAATTAAATCCCCATTAGATAGACTTGTTAAAAAAAATTCGTTCGGAAACATTCCTGATCGAATCAAGTTTGCTAATTCATTTTTTAATTTTGTATGAGCAATTTCATCTTTTACCTTATCAAGGCTAAAAAATATTTCAGCATCAAAACCAGCTTTTACCCAACTCCAGAATAAATTACAAAAATCCGGATGATATAAAAGATTATGTGCATCAATAAAAATGTTAGCGTCTATTAAATATCGTGTAGTCATGTACTAATCAATTCCCCTAAACGCATAACACTTTGAGGATTCATTCCGAGAATTTTACTTGCTTCTCTTAATGTAATCCCTCCTGACATCGCTTTATTAAAAACTGCTCTTGATAGAGGAAGAGTGTTTTTATTTAAAATTGTACGGTAGTAATCACCGCCTTTTGATTCTCGAATTTTTCTTAATTCATAATTCTTAATAAACTGATATTTTTCATAATATTCTTCTTTAGAAATTTTAGATAATGTTAAAGCAATCCTAGCAATCACCAACTCACTGACACCAAAATAATCACTTATCTTAGAAATATTCTTATCAAAAATTTTCCATTGTTCTAAAAAAACCTTTTGAGGAACTAATACTTCAGCGGCCACCTTATTACAAAAGACTTCAATCTTATTATTTCCATAAATATCTAAGTCATCAACCCCACTTTGTCCTAACCAAATATGGGCCAATTCATGTGCTAAAGTAAAAATACGTGCTGAAGGTGAATCCTGTAAATTAATAAAAATAGCAGGTGAAAATCTATTAGTTAGAACAAAACCTCTAAATTCATTAATATCAAGTGACCTATTATTATTACTACCTACCACTCCACTTCTGAATACTAATATTCTTTGTGCCTCACAACGCTCTACTAAAGTTGAAAAGTAAGTTTCCCTTGCACGTCTTGTAGAGACATTAATAGGTAAATTTAAAGTTTGGCATATACTATGCGCCACCTCAAAATGAGAGATTTCATTGCTACTATTATACTTCCCAACAAAACTTAAGGGTTCAGCATCAAGATCTTTTAAAAAATCCACATACCAATCCTGTTTAGCCTTAACATCCTTCAACACCTCCTTAAATTCCTGACTTAACGGCAACGGGTTCATTTTTTGACGTAAATCTGGTATTTCAGGCTGAAAAAGTTGAGGAGGTTCCTCCAAAAACAAGTAACCAAATGGAACTTTTGTTAATTTAGAAAGTTTTTCGGCTTCTCTAACAGATAATTTTCCTTCAAGAATTTTACTTTGAGTTTTTGGAGATCCACTGATTTTAGAGACAACATCACCTAAGGGCATTCCAATATTGGATGCCGCCCATTCAAGATTCCTCAAGGCAATATTTAAAGTATTCATGTTTAAATTATAATCAAATTTATTATTTTTTATATATTTATTTGATGAATAGAGGGGTTTACCTCTATTCATTTTTAAAAAATTAGATACCATATTTTACACGGTAAGCTTCCATTTTCGCCAAAGCTTCTTTCTCGCCTTTCGCATCCAAGAAGTCCATCAGATCTTTCATGGTAATAAGTGCATGAACTGGAATTTCGAGTTCTTTTTGCACTTCCTGAATTGCAGACAAATTGCCTTGACCTTTTTCTTGGCGGTCTAAAGCAACCAATACACCGGCAATTTGCGCACCTGCATTTTTAAGCACAGTCACTACTTCACGAATGGCTGTGCCCGCAGTGATCACATCATCAATAATCCAGACTTTTTTACCTTCAACTGAAGCACCAACCAGTACACCGCCTTCACCGTGATCTTTGGCTTCTTTACGGTTAAAGCCCCAAGGTACGCTCACACCATGATTTTGTGACAACGCCACAGCAGTTGCAGCTACAAAAGGAATACCTTTATATGCAGGTCCAAAAATCACTTCAACATTATCGCAAGTTGTTAATTTATCGGCATAGCCTGAAGCCAATAGTGTTAACGCTTCACCATCATTGAGCAAACCGGCATTAAAAAAATAAGGACTCACACGACCCGATTTTAAAGTAAACTCACCAAATTTAAGCACACCACGTGATAATGCAAGTTCGATAAAAGCTTGAGGGTTAAATTGAGCTGGCGAGGTCATGAGGTGCTCCAAAATTCATAAATAGAGGTAAGACTTGCGCATGATACCAAAGAGTAGCTATCCAAGTGATCAAAAAATTCTAAGAGTCGTTTCCATTAACGTAAATGGCTTACGTTCGTCAGTGACTAAAGGCTTGCTTGAATGGTTAGAACAGTCAGAAGCCGATGTGATTTGTATGCAGGAAAGCCGGATCACGCAGTGGACTGAAAAATTTAGACCGGAAGGTTGGTACACCCACCTGTTCCCTGCTGAACGTGCAGGCTATGCCGGTACAGCCATTTATAGCCGCCTGCCTTTTGTGTCAGTGACTGACGGTTTGGGTTTTGAATTGGCCGATTCTCAAGGACGTTTTATATCTGCTGAATTTGACCTAGGTCTGGAAAAACCTGTTCATATTTGCTCGCTTTATTTGCCGTCAGGTTCATCGGGTGAAGAAGCGCAAGCGCGTAAAGACCACTTTTTAAATCAATACCAGGAAATTTTAAAACAGTGGCGTGATGAAGATAAATCGATCATCGTCTGCGGCGACTACAACATCGTCCATAAACGCATTGATATTAAAAACTGGACGGGCAACCAGAAATCTTCAGGCTGTTTACCGCATGAACGTGCTTGGCTTGATCATATCTATGATGATCTGGGTTATGTCGATACTTTCCGTGAAGTCCGTAAAGAAGCTGAGCTTTACTCATGGTGGTCAAACCGTGGACAAGCCCGCGCCAAAAACGTCGGTTGGCGCATTGATTACCAGGCCTGTTCACCCGACTGGAAAGACCGCACAATCAATGCCTGGGTCTATAAAGAAACCTGGTTCAGTGATCATGCTCCAGTGATTATTGATTATAAAATCTAATCAATCACATCTATTTTAGTGAACACATGTTCACTCAATACCATCCAAAAACCTACACTACTTGACGCGTTTGTGTATTTTTATACACCTGTTTTAAGTGCATTATGGCTTCACGGCAAAGGGATACGTCAGGATGACGCAAAAGGACAGGACGCCGTAGGATGAAACAAAATAAACCACTTCGGTCGCTTATTTTGCAAGGATGTTGACAATGGACGTTGAATTGAGACCCGCATGATCAGGATGATTAAATGCGGGTTTTCTCTTTTCTAGATACACTAAATCCATATTTTTAATATTAAAGTTATTTTTATCTATGACACCATATTGGCAAATCCACATGTCAATTTCATGACATCCGGATTTAATTTTTAATACTTTTAATTCCCTCTAGAGCTTCTGGACAATTTTCGCTAGGCTATCTGGCAATCGAAAATGGAATAATCCTGTTATGCTTAAGATTTATGGCATCAAAAATTGCAGCTCAATGAAGAAAGCGTTCGACTTATTGACTGAGCTCGGTCTGGCCTACGAATTTCATGATTACAAGAAACAAGGCATTGATGCTGAACCTGTAAAAAAATGGCTAGATGAAGTTGGACAAGATCTTATCCTGAATAAAAAAGGTACCACTTGGCGCAAACTAAGCGAAGAAGAACAGCAAACTGCGCTTGCCAGTCAAGCCAATTTAATTAGCGCTTTAACAACGCATAGCAGCCTGATTAAGCGTCCGGTACTCGAAACTGAGCAAGGCTATGTCGTAGGTTTTGATGAAGAGGCATATCGGGCATTAAAATAATGCAGTCTGCATCACCAAAATTAAAAAAGCCTGACTATGTCAGGCTTTTTTTGTTTAATCCATATGGTTTTGCACAACTAGTTTGCACGAATCCAAGTCTGGTTACGACCTAAAGCCGCTACACCAATAAAACCACGTAATTCTAATTTTTTGCCGCCATCAACCATTTGGCCTTTTAACCGGTAAGTTTTACCTGAAGAAGGATCAAGAATAGTTCCATCTTCATAGCTTGTACCACCCGCATTTTTAAGACCATGAACAATCTTTAGGCCTCTTAAAGATTTATTATGATATGGCCCTTCACATTTTGAACATGCTTTTTCTTCCCCTGGTGTTAACACCTGTTGAATACTCGCAGATAATGTGCCATTTTTTTGCTCAGTAAATTTTACTATCGCTTTCGGTTGTTTCGTCTTGTCATCAATCGTTTTCCAAACAGAACCATTTAGTGGATCAGCAGCATTAGCCAAAGCTGTTAATCCGAGCAATCCTAGTGCAAGTGCAATTTTTTTCATTTTTTTTGTTTCCCTAGTCTGGTATAGACGGCTTAGTATTAAAAAGTCACAACATTTTTGCAATTTTTCAGTGTGACCATTTAGTGTAATCTTGTAACTTGATTTGGTAAATATCCAGTCATCCCTTAAAAGATAGAACAAGATGGAAAAAAATATGAAGATCAGCCCAGTCTGGAAACAATTAATTACAGAAAGCATTTTAAAAACCGCCATCCGCAAACCAAGCCAATTTAACCTGCCTCCCAACTCGATGCGTTTTGCCTTGGAGCAAATGTGCCGTGCCTTTCCAAGCAATAAAGACGTTGAAATCAGACCGCTACGCTTGGCAGGCTTACATGCTGAAGAAATCAAACCTCAAAGTGAATCGACGCAACTTATTTTGCATATTCATGGTGGTGCATTCTATTTGGGCTCACTCAATACCCATCGTGCCTTTTTGACCCATGTCGCTGCACGTACCCAAATGCAGGTGCTTCACGCCAATTACCCTCTATCTCCAGAATCGGTTTATCCTGAAGCCAGCGATGCGATTTTTGATATCTATACCACTTTGTTAGGTCAAGGGATTCAAGCCAAAGACATTATTTTATCCGGTGACTCTTGTGGCGCCAATTTGGCTTTAGGCTTGGCACTTAAAATCCGTGACGAAGGCCTTGCTCAAGTCAGTGGACTAATCCTGTTATCACCTTTTTTAGATTTGACTTTAAGCAGTGAATCTTTGCGTTATAACCGTAAACACGATGCGCTACTCTCGATTGAAACCTTAGAAGCAGGCATTAACTATTACTTGCCTAAATCTATGGACCCCGCAGATCCTGCCATTTCACCTTTATTTGCAGACTTAAGCGGATTACCCCCGATCCTGGTTCAAGTGGGCTCTAAAGAAATTTTACTGGATGATGCGCAGCGCTTTAAAGAAAAAGCGGAACAGGCAGGCGTCGATCTGACTTATAAACTTTATACCGGGATGTGGCATAACTTTCAGATGTTTCATCCCTGGTTTGATGAAGGTAAACAAGCCTTGGCAGATCTGGCCGAATTTGCGCATAAGCTCGATCAAGATTAAAGCTTGGTATTAAAAAGTCATGCTCATAAAAAAGGTCAGCCGAAGCTGACCCAAGAGCAATATATTGTCTTTTGAAAATTACAGTGCTTGTACTTGGGTTAAAGCGCTAGAAATGGCTTGGTCTTTCAACTCTGGTCCCATATTCACGCCTTCAGCACGAATAATTTCGACGTCATTTACACCGGTGAAGTTAAATACCGTTTTCAAAAAGCCTTCCTGAAAATCGACCGGGCTATTTTCACCATAAACTCCGCCACGGCTACTGGCGATATAAACTTTTTTCTCACCGGCCAAACCGACTGGGCCATTTTCAGTATATTTAAATGTTTTACCGGCTACGCTAATACGGTCAATCCAGGCTTTCAAGGTTGAAGTCAAACCGAAGTTGTACATGGCCGCACCGACCACCACGATATCTGCATCCAGATATTGCTGAATAATTTTTTCGCCCAGAGCTGCTTGTTCTGCATCCTGCCCCATTAAAATGGCACCGGTTAAATGCGGAATAGGCTGTGCAGCCAGATCCAGATAATCCACGGCTAAATCTGCATGTTTGGTCTGTAACTGATCAACAATGGCCTGGCTTAATTGGCGTGAAACTGAAGCAGCGCCTAAAATGCTTGAATCGATATGTAAAACTTTCATGCTCAAAACCTTAATCTTTATTTATTCAATGCGCTCAGTTTAATCGATCAACAAAAATAGAATAATACTCTTATATACAACACACTGTTTTGTATTTAGAACAATAAATATGCCAATAAAATGCTGTTTTATACCTAAAAGTACAAAATACAGGCATTACTTTTCGAAAAAAAACGTGCTATGTTGTGAATTATTAAAAATAAATCAGATCAACGCATCACTAATACCTAATTTAAAGATCTAAAGGTCATATCTATCGAATGAAGCCAACCTTTTCACCCAATCTCAGCTCCTCATTACAAGAAAAAATTGCGAAATATCTGATAGAAGATGAAGTCGTAATGAACTGGAGTGTCCTTAATAAATGCATTCTGATGCTTGTTTTAGCAAGTTTGGTGCATGTGATCTGGATTGTCTGGAAAGTTTTTGTTCTGCTTTCACCCGAGCTAGGGCACTGGATCAATTTACCTTTGCTCAGGTTTCAACTCGGACTGAATATCTTCTCTCTCATTGTTTTTATTGGGCTGATTTATTTGTGTTCAGTCTGGCGAAAAAATGTGAGGGCACAGCAATGGCTGCCTTATTTATGTGTGGCCATTTTTGTTATTTCATTATGTCGGGATGGCTATGTCATCGGGGTTCTCAGTCCTGCCACCATGATTTCCTACATCAGTTTGGTGACTGTTGGCTTGGTTCTATTTAAACGTAAAATTGTCTATTACGCACTGATTCCGGCCACACTCTACTTGGTCTTATGCGGCTATTTAAGCTTACAGGGTCACTTTCCCTACGCACCGATTTTTTATCTAGATAGCCTGCCCTATCAAAATATGTTTTGGGTTGTTACGATGATGTATTTCATTGTGCCTATTTTGATTACCTGTTTAATTTTATTTGAAATTTTACTCAGCCAATGGCGCCATCGGGAAAAACTCATTCAGCATTTAAGTCAGATAGACCCGCTGACCAATGCGCTTAACCGCCGTAGTATTAGCGCTTGCCTGGAAAAATTAGAGCGTAAACCGATAACATCTTATGCATTGGTGTTAATTGACCTGGATCACTTTAAACGAATTAATGACCAGTATGGCCACGATAAAGGCGATGAAACCTTGATTAAAGTCAGTGAAATCCTGTCCCAAATCATTCGTGATAGCGATGTGGTGGGACGCTTTGGCGGAGAAGAATTTATTCTTATTTTAAATAATTCTTCTTTAGAAAAAGCGCAAATTATTGCCGAACGTTGCCGCCAAGCGATTCAACAGCTACAGTTAATCAGTGATGTGGGCGAGAAAATTCAGGTCACCGCCAGTTTTGGGATTGCATTATCCAATACCCAGCTCAGACCGCAGCAATTGTTAAGCCAAGCAGATAAAGCGCTCTATGAAGCAAAAGCATGCGGCCGTAATCAGGTCAAATGCTATCAAGACTTCTTTAACGAAGCCAAGCTGTGTTAAAGCTTTTGCTGTTGATAGCTCTCTAAATAATTCACCCAGGCATCTTCTTGCATGGCTGCATCCATCCAGGCTTTCATTGCCGGATGTTGTAGCAGGGTTTGTATATACTGCTGTGTAGACTCGCTGACCGGTAATGCATAGGTCATTAAGCGCGTCACAACGGGTGCATAAAACGCATCGGCAATCGAGAATTCACCACATAAAAAATCATTCATTTCTGGACGTTCAGACCAGATCTGCTCGATCCGTGCCACATCCTGACGAAGTTCTACATTTTCTTGCCATAAACTTTTGCCGACATCGGCTAAAGTTGCCCGGATATTCATGCCGCAGGCATTGCGCAAACCCGAAAATCCGCTGTGCATTTCCGCCGCAATACAGCGCGCACGTGCACGTTGCTTCAGCTCTTTCGGCCATAAAGCCTGATCCGGATGTTGTTCAACCAGATATTCACAAATGGCCAAGGAATCCCAGAGCATCAACCCATCATCTACTAGCACAGGGACTTTGCCATTGGGGTTAACCGACAAAACATCCCGTTTAAAAGTCCCTGTATCACGCTCTGAAGGAAGCGGAAGCATGATTTCTTGAAACGGGATATTAAACGCCTTTAGCACCAACCACGGGCGCATGGACCAACTGGAATAATTTTTATTGGCAATATATAACTGATACATAAATTATTGTCCTATATGCTTTTGAAACAGATCGAGCTGTTGTCGTAATTCTGCTTCGCTAAAAGCGCCGGTTAATCGTAAACCACGGATTTCTTGTTGTTTTGGATTTAAAAATAAATAGGTCGGCGGACCTAAAATATCCCATTGATTAAGTAAAGCTTGATGGGTTGCATCATAATGACTCAAATCAAGCTTGATGAGAAAATACGGCGCCAGGTCTTGCTGCACTTGTGCTGATTTTAAAACACGCTGTTCAATCGGCTGACATGCCACGCACCAATCGGCATAAACATCAATAATAATATCTTGCTCAGCGGGTGCACGGGCTAACAACTGCTGAAATTCATCGGCTGTTTTAGCCACATGCCATGTTGCCTGAGTACTGCTGTGTTCAACAAAGAAGCGTTGACTGTGCTGATATTGCGTATAGGCCAGATAAGGAACCACGGTGATTAAGGCTAAAATATACAGCCATTTAAACTGTGTTTTTTGCCCGATTAAGCGCGCGATTACATAACCAATAAAACTTAAACCCAAGCCCAGGCCTAGCCATTGCATCCACGCTTCAGAAATTAAAGGGCGAATAAAATAAAGCGCCAAAGCCAGCATAATAAAAGCGAAAATCACTTTAATTTGATGCATCCACTGCCCGGCTTTGGGCAGAATTCTTGCACCTAGTACACTGGCCAAAAGCAGCGGTGTTCCCATCCCGAAACCCAGCGTAAACAGTAATAGTGCACCTTGCCACTGGCTTTGGGTTTGGGAAATAAATAATAACGCCCCGGCCAAAGGCGCAGTCATACAGGGTCCGACCAATAAGGCCGAAATCATGCCCATCACCCCGGCACCCACCAAGCTGCCGCCTTTTTGCAGTGAATGCACCCGGTCTAAACGGTTTACTAAAGCATGCGGCAATTTAATTTCAAACAGGCCAAATAAATTCAGCGCGAACACCACAAAAAGTGCGCTGAAAGCAATCAGGGTCGAAGGTTGCTGTAACCAGCGCTGGAAGTTCAAACCGGCGGATGAAGCGATTAAACCTAAAATAGCATAGACCATGGCCATGCTACAGACAAAAACCAAGGCAATCATCCAGGCTTTTAAGCCCTTGCTGTCACGCACGATTAATGAGGTTAAAATCGGTAGCATCGGCAATGAACACGGCGTGAAGGCCAGTAAAATTCCTAAGCCAAAAAATAGCAACAAACTATAAAATAAAGAATTTTCAGCCAGTTTTTCCGACCACATCTGATCTTGAGCAGTATCTAGCGCTACTGGAGATGTAGCGCTTTCTGAATGATTCTGTTCAGTTGTAAAAGGCGTATTAGGATTTGTTGTGCTATTTGATGACTGTGCAAGATCAAGCAAACGCTTGCTGGATTTCGCCTGATTTTGCAGAAGTACCAGACCATTGACATCGGTCTGAAACTCAACCGTTTGTGGCGGATAACAAATACGGTCTTGGGCACAGCCCTGCCAAGTCACCTGATAAGTTTTTGATGCTTCGGTCGCAATATTAAATTGTACGTTCTGGAAGTAAACTTGGGTATGCCCATAGTTTTCATCGTATAAATCAGTGGCTTTAGGCAGTTTTAAAGCAAGTTGTTGTGTGCCTTGCTGGACTTCAAATTTGTGCTGGTATAAATAATAACCCGGGGGAATATCCCAGTTGAGCTGTGCTTCATGCTCACGAGTGGATTCAACTGTAAAAGAAAAAGCATCTTCTGCAGAAAGCAATTGTTCCTGTGCATGTAAAGTCATTGAAAACAATAAAATGACACTACAAATAAATCCGCTTACTGCAGAATGAAACAACAACCCACCATTTTGAAGATGCTTTTTCATATCGTTTATATTTTTTTAATTAAAAGAGGAATGAAACGCCTAAACCTGACTGGTAGCTTTTATCTTTGCCATTCAAGTCAACCCCCACACTGGCATCCATTTGCATGCGATCATTGAATGCATAAATCACACCTGAACCCAATGAATATTCATCAGCTTCACTTTCTGCTTTACGGTAAACCAGTTCAGAAAAACCAGACCATTTACCTGCAATTTTATATTCGATAGTCGGTACCGCAGTCACAGCCCAATTACTGTTCTGGAGTTCGTAACGCATGGTGATTGACGTATTAATCAGATCAGTCGCTGCGTAAGCTACGGCAGAGCTCAGGCTGTAAATGTCATCGTGATTGCTAAAACCATCATTGCCTGTTGCAAGAATAGCTTCGGCTAAAATGGCCATAGACAGCTTTTCATCATCCAGATCAATGGCTTTTTTCACACCAATGCTGACATCGCCTAAACCGTCTTCTTCAACAGACTGGCCGGCTGTTTTGGTTTTTGACCAGGATGGACCTTGCCAGCCCAATTGCAGCTCCAGGTCTTTGGCCAAACCAGTACGCAACAACATGTCGGCATTTAAGTTAGTGTTCCTCACTTTTATGCCATTTTCATCTTTGCTTTCTGAATAGCTGAGACTGGGTAAACCTTGTTCCCATGCCAGTTGACCGACTGGAGTAATGCCGGTACTGATACCTGTCCCGGGGCGGTCAAAGGAAAATTCAGCAGCCATAGTATTCATACTGAAACCTGCCGCAACAATCAAAGCTACTATTTTTACTGCTGACATTTTTATCTCGCTATTATGTTAATTCTTTGGTCATTTTAGCGCCGTGACTACGGAGCAATTCCAAGGTTTGTTTTTCTTCTTGCAAAGCTTCTGACCAGTTAATTTCATCAAAATCACAATCAAAGAATAAATCGCTAATAGACGATAAAATAGTAAAGCCTTCTTCATCCTTGCTATTTGGATCTACTTTTTCATCGAGCAAGCGTTGCACCGCAGGCGCACAGGCAGCGCTGGCAGCATCCCATAAGGGACCATACAGTTCTTCTGCATCCCATAAATGTACATTGGTTTTGGCCTGAATAAGGGCTTCCAAAATTTCAATGTGTACCGTTAAATTTTGTTGTTTTTCTTGTTCAGATAAGGGCGAACCGGCTTCATAGGCTTCACAAATCTGTTCCCACCATTTAAACAAACCATCTGACCAGACAGAAATGACAGGACCTTTTTCCGGATCAATAAAATTAGGGTCGAGGCCTTCTGCCAAAAGGCGCTGTACTTGAGCAAGATTGAGTTCTTCTATTGCCTGTACAAAGACTTGTTGTTGCGCTGTTAACATGGAGAAAGCTCTCTTCAATCAGTTTTAAACTATTATGCCCAATAAAAACTGATTTGTTTTAGCTAAATGTATAACAAGTATATTTATTATTCATTTTTCTTTTTATAAGATTTGAACATAAAAAAAGCTCCGAAGAGCTTTTTTCTATCCAATCAAGCAAGTTTCTGCCTAATCTTCTAAATCCGGTGTAGCTTCAGTATCGCTGTCTTCAGCAAATGCCGGTACCGCAGCACGAGGGTTTTCTTTCTTCTCAAATAGATGCTCTAAACTGCGTTTCAAACGGTCGATGGCACCATGTATAGCGGTGTCAATATTGTGACCACGATGATTGACCACCACAGGTTTCAATCCTGCTGGACGCGCTTCAATCATGCAGTGAATATCATCTGCACCACCTTTGGCTGCATTTTCGTCGCTAAAATGAACTGAAAAGTGAGTAATACGTTCGCTATGACGTTGGAATTCTGCATTCAGTTCTGCACGAACATAAGTAATTAAACGTTCACTATTTTGAATGTTTTTATCTGTACGGATTTCAATGTTCATATAATTTCATCCTCTTTTATTCACATCTTTTGTGCAAAACTTCTTATCTTGGCACGTTTAAACTTGCTGTAACAACAGCGCGAAACATCTTCAAATTAGTTTGGAACAAGTTCCTCCACATTGAACGATGAACACTTTTGAATCTGCAGAATCGTGTCCTTATGCTTCGAATATACGGTTCTAAGCGAAACATATGCAAGTAGTATTTTGATATTTTTTTTAATATCAATATTATAATTAAATGGTTCAATTTTATTTGCCAAGTTAGTTGATAAATCTCACATTATTTTTTATTAATTAAATGTAATAATTAAAAAATTTTTTATATTTTTGCCCCCCATGTGTTTTTAAGTATCAAAGCTGTAGTTTAATTTTAACCCCAGCAATATTTTAGCAAATGATATTATTTTTGAGCCATTGATCAATTATGGCTTTATTTTTACTTAAGAATCTGTATGCTTTGTTTGCTTCTCGGGGGAGATATTTTCAATGAAACTTACACAAATTTTTACTGCATGTGCATTGGCTTCAACTGCTGCACTTACTCAAGCTGCGCCAATCTGGCAAGACTTCAGCGTAACGGGTCTTTATGGTGAAAACTATGAAGTTGTAGATGATCAGCAAACGACTATGACTGTTGAATATGCAGCCAAAGTTAAATATGCAGATGTATTCTTCTTTGCTGACCGCATGCGCGGTGGCGATGATCAAAAATCAACTTATTTTGAATTGTCACCTCGTTTAAGCCTGGGTGAAGTAACCGGTCAAAAACTTGCCTTTGGTCCAGTAAAAGACGTTTTAGTTTCAACGACTTGGGAAGCTAATAGTGCTAAAGAAAGTTATAATAACTTTGATAACTTCTTATACGGCGTAGGCTTCGATCTAGATATTCCATATTTCCAATATGCGAGTTTAAATCTTTATCGTGCCAATAATGAACTTCAAAAAGATGACTACCAAATGACACTTACTTATGGTGTGCCATTTAAAGTAGGCTCTGAAGATTTCCTAGTTGACGGTTTCCTTGATTGGTCAACAGCAGAAAAAGACAGCGACCCAGCAAAATCACATGCAAGTGAATTGAACTGGACCACGCAATGGAAATGGAATGCGGGTAAACACATTTCTCCAGACACACGTTTATACCTTGGTATTGAACACTCAGTTTGGAACAACAAATTTGGTATTAAAGACCAAAATGAAAACAACGTAAGTGCATTGGTTAAATACCACTTCTAAGCACAACGTTTTTTAGATCTTAGATGAGTGTTTAAAAAGCAAGACTTCGGTCTTGCTTTTTTATTGCCCTAAAATGGAAATATTCCTAAAATATGCCTCTATTTATTCATTCGGCATAGCTAATGGACTTTCAAATACGTCCCGCTCAAATACAAGATCTAGAACAAATGCTGAATATTTATAATGCTGAAATTTTAAATGGAACAGCAACCTGGAATAACCAGGAAAAATCTTTAGATGATTTTCATCATTGGTTTCACAATCTTAACGCTCAGCAGTTTCCTTTGTTCGTCGCTGAAGATTTAAAGTCTAAACGCATTGCAGGTTATGCTGATTATTCTTCATTTCGTCAAATTACCGGCTTTAAACATACTGTTGAACATTCTGTATTTATTCATCCTGACTTTGCGCGACAAGGCTTAGGCAAGGCCTTAATGCTGAAACTGATAGACCATGCCAAACAGCATCATATTCATGTCATGGTCGCGGCGATTGATCATGGAAATAAAGCGTCGATTGTGCTGCATGAAAAATTAGGTTTTAAGCAAACCGGTTATATGCCAGAAGTAGGACAGAAATTTGGCCAGTGGCGTGATTTGGTACTAATGCAGCGAATACTAGAGTAAGTATGAGGTTGGTTACCTTTCTAAAATAATGCTTCAAATTTGTTTATTTACTGCTAAATAAATGAGGTGTATGTGCTTTAATAATAAAAAATAATTTGAATAAACCGATTCTGGGGAATTATGGCAAAATTTTTAAATACCAGTGCGACCAATTTTTTCTTGGAAGAACTGATCAAAAATGCAAAAGAACGGCTCATCTTAATCAGTCCTTATCTGCGTTTGAACGACCGTATTAAAGAATTATTAGAAGACAAAAACCGTTTAAAAATTGATATTCGGATTGTGTATGGAAAAAGTGATTTGCATCCCGATGAAATCAAATGGATGCAAAAACTGGATTATGTACGCCTGAGTTTTTGCAAAAACCTACATGCAAAATGCTATATGAATGAATCGGAATGCATTATTTCGAGTTTAAATCTCTATGAATTTAGCCAAGTCAATAATAATGAAATGGGCATTTTGATTCGCAAATATGAAGATGATGAAGTGTTCAAAGATGCTTATGAAGAATCTCAACGCATTATTCGCATTAGTGATGAACTTCGAATCTCATTAGATGAAGTAAAAACAGCGCAAGTTCAAGTTGAAGAAAAAAACGATGAGGACGCTGACAATCTAAGTAAATTAACTTCATCAAAATTAGCGGCAAAACATAAATTAAAAACTGCTGATCTATTGGATAAGTTTGTCGAAAAAGGTTTCCTAACACTCAATGACAATGGCAAACATCTACTCACAGAACAAGGCAAAGCTATAGGCGGAGAATTCAGGACCAGCCAATACGGTGGTTATTTTCTGTGGTCAGAAAACCTAGAGATCTGATAAAAAGCCCGCATTCCAGCGGGCTTTTTTATTCACAACTATAAGCAAATACTTATCCAAAAGATTAAAACTAGACCGCCAAATCAGCCAGATTGCCTTTTTGTTCTAACCAATCTTTACGGTCACCGGCACGCTTCTTGGCAAGCAACTTATCAAGCAGACCTGCAGTAAATTGCATGTCGTCCAAATCGAGCTGCACCAGACGGCGAGTATCAGGATCTAAAGTCGTTTCACGAAGTTGACTGGCATTCATTTCACCCAATCCTTTAAATCGGGTAATTTGCGGCGTTTTGGTCTTGGTTTTCTTCAAAATTGATTCTAATTCGTCTTCATCCAGTGCGTAATGGACGTCTTTACCATCGTCAATCCGGAATAATGGCGGCATGGCAACATACAAATGCCCTTCTTCCACCAAGGTCGGGAAATGTTTCACAAACAATGCGCACAATAAGGTCGCAATATGCAAGCCATCCGAATCGGCATCGGCAAGAATACAGATTTTGCCATAACGTAATTCCGAAAGGTCATCGCTGCCTGGGTCGACACCAATTGCAATCGCAATGTTATGCACTTCCTGAGAAGCCAGAACCTCATCGGATGCCACTTCCCAAGTATTTAAAATTTTCCCGCGAATTGGCATGATCGCCTGGAAATTTTTATCACGCGCCTGTTTCGCAGAACCCCCTGCAGAATCGCCTTCCACAATAAACAGTTCAGATTCATCCAGGGTATGACCGACGCAATCGGACAGTTTTCCGGGCAAAGTTGGTCCCGCTACAATCTTTTTACGTTCAACTTTTTTTGCTGCCTTTAAACGACGACCAGCTTTGGCAATCATGATTTCAGCAATCTGCATGGCAGTATCGGAGTTTTGATTCAACCACAATGCGAATGCATCTTTAGCAATATTCAGCACAATGGCAGAGGCTTCACGACTGGAAAGCCGTTCCTTGGTCTGGCCTGAAAATTGCGGTTCCTGAAATTTCAAAGACAGAATGTAGTTCACCCCATCCCAGACATCTTCCGCAGACAGCTTTAGATTACGCGGCAATAAATTACGCAGTTCACAGAACTCGCGCATGGCATCGGTCACACCTGAACGAAGACCGTTCACATGGGTACCGCCTTGTGCAGTGGGAATCAGGTTGACATAGCTTTCCTGAATCTGCTCACCGCCTTCAGCATTCCAGCAAATTGCAAACTCCGCACTGGCGCGTTCTGCTTCACCTGTCGCCACAAAAGCAGGACATGGAATAATCTCACGATCCTGCAATTCATCCATCAAATAGTCGACCAGGCCATTTTCAAATTGCCATTCAATTTTTTCGTTATTGATTTGGTCGACATAAACAATTTGTAAGCCTGCCGCTAGAACGGCTTTGGCTTTTAAATTATGCTTTAAGGCTTTTAAGGCAAATTTCGGTGAATCAAAATATTTTGTATCTGGCCAGAAATGAACTGTGGTGCCTGAGGCACGCTTGGGTGCTTTGCCTTGCAGCACTTCAAGTTGTGAAACCGGTTCACCATGCTCAAATGCCATCTTATAGACATTGCCCTGGCGCTGAACTTCAACTTCAACTCGATTAGACAACGCATTGACCACAGAAATCCCCACACCATGCAAACCACCGGAAAACTGGTAGTTATCGGTACTGAATTTACCGCCGGCATGTAATTTGGTCAGGATAATTTCAATCCCGCTTTGACCATATTCCGGGTGAATATCGACAGGCATCCCGCGACCGTTGTCTTCTACCGACAAAGAGCCATCTTTATAGACTGTCACGGTGATTTTATTGGCATGTCCTGCAAGTGCCTCATCCACAGCGTTATCAATGACTTCTTGTGCCAAATGGTTTGGACGAGTGGTATCGGTATACATTCCCGGACGACGACGGACCGGATCTAAACCAGATAAAACTTCAAGTGATTGAGCCGTATATTGAGACACGTTGTACTGTTTCCTTATTTTATACAATCCGATAAAAACTGTAATGCCATCGGTATTTTGTCTGCGAAATTGTCCATCGCATGCTTGCCATTTACTTCAGTGATGATCATGGACTGATGTGAAGCATTGCTATAATAACGCTGTGCTTCACGATAATCCAAAACTTCATCGCCTTGTTGTAATAACACTAAAATTTTGTCTGCATCTTGCACAAATGGCAGCGCCATCTGCTGCAGTTGATCAAGATGGGTATGATCCAGAGTCCATTTGGTATTCACCACATAGGGAATGTGCTCGCTGCCAAATAATTCATGAAACAATTGCCATGGTCGCATAGCAGGATTAATTAAAACAGCTGGCACACCATGTTTTGCGACCAGTTGTGTCGCATAAAAGCCCCCCAGACTGCTGCCAATCAGTACCACTTGATCTAAGCCTGCAATCATATCCGAAACATAGGTCAAAACCTGTTGGGGTGGCATATTTAAATCAGGCAAATAAACCTGAAAATCGGTCTGCTGCTGACAAAATGCTTTAATCTGCTGCCCTTTTATCGATAAGGCACTGCTTTGGAATCCATGTAAATAAATAATGTTCATCGATTTTTATTTCATATTAATTTAAATGAATCTGATTTATTCTAAAACGGGAACCGCATGACAAGCTTATTTTAATTTGCATTTAACAGGAATTGTCAGACAAAAAAATTAATTCCAAAACTCAATCCTCGTTATTGTAAAAGCTGTTCGAGATGAACCCTATAAGATTAAAAGCTAAGAATTTATACCGTGATCTCAAGAAAAAATAAAGTGCCTGCGGGACCTGGTCAGAAATAAGGATAGGATAAAATGCCAAGTTTAACACCATTGCATGAAACCTATTGTAAATGGGATCGTACTCCACCCAGCCAAGCCGATGTATTAGAAGGCTTGGCACAATTGGTCACGACTCGTTTGGGGGATGTGGTACAAGATCTCATACAGGTCATTCAACGCGAAATCATGATCAGCTTGTTTGGCATGAGCGAACAGCGCTCGAAAAAATTACAGCGAATCCCTTACGTCGAAAAACTGTACCAGTTCTCCTACGATACTTTACTCAATTCCGGTCTCTATTTACTTGCGCCGGGTTTACGCCAAATTATTGAAAAGTACCCAAAATTACATGATAAACCGCTTACTCCATCACTGCACTTTTTAGTCGGCATGCTGAATGGGGTACTCGGGGACTATTTACTCAAATATCAAAATCCGATGGCCCTGCCCATGGTGTTATACGACCACTATGGTGAACTGCAAAAAGGCGATTTATCCGGTCGGGTGGTGATCTTTGTGCATGGTTTGTGCCTGTCCCATTTAGAGTGGTCCAACCGCCGGTACGGTGGCATTGGTGAGAAACTTCTGGCACAACGTGACAATAACACTATGCTCTACCTCAACTACAACACCGGGCGCCGTATCTCGGCCAATGGACGCAGTCTGGCCAACACCCTGGAAGATCTGGTTCGCCGTAACCCGCAGATCACCAGCATTGATTTAATCGGCCATAGTATGGGCGGTTTGGTGTTACGCAGCGCCTTATTTTACGGCAAACAGAACATGTACCCATGGATCCATCTGACTGAAAATCTGGTCTGTTTGGGTTCACCGCATCATGGTGCTGTTTTGGAACGCTTTGGTTTTATCATGCAAGATAAACTGGGACATTTTCCCTTTGTGAAAATCGTCCGGCATATCGTCAACATCCGCAGTAACGGCATTCTGGATTTACGTTATGGCAGCGTACGTGATGATGACTGGGAACATAATCTTGCACGAATTGGCGGTATGGATGACAACCGCAAACCCGCTCCCCTGCCTTCTCACATCAATACCTTTCTTGTTGCCGGTTCGATTGCCTATGAAAATAGAAAAAATCGCCCTTTAAATGTGCTGGGCGATTATCTGGTGAATATTAAAAGTGCTTTAGGCGAGCACCCAAATCCACGCTTTCAATTGAAAGTGCCTGAATCGCATAAAGCCATTTTTTATGGCTTAAACCATTTTGAACTTCACTCTCATCCCAGTGTGGCTGAGCAAATTGTGAAATGGTTTTATCCGCCTGAAGATGAGCAGGTGAACGACCAGGTGCATGAATACAGGCTGCAGCTGGAAGACTTATCCGGCATTGCCTTGACTTAAATTGACCATAAAAAAGCCAACATGAGGTTGGCTTTTTTATCAATTTTTTTATTTTTTCTTGGCAGATTTATATGCTACAAATGGGTATTTACGCAGTAGTTGCCACAAACTGATCAAGGCCAGCAGCGCAAAGAAAGCCAGTGACCACACTGGAAGGGATTGCCCCAAGAAAGTCCAGTCCACTTTGGCACATTCGCCCGAACCGGTCAGCACTTGTTCAAACACCGACTTTAAAGGCAAGGTATTGACCCAGTAATCCAGGCCCGGGCCACAACTTGGCACTTGATCGGGTGGCAAATTTTGCAGCCAGACATGACGCGCTGCCACACCTGCTGACCAGAGAATACTGATTGAACCCAACAAGGCATAAATACGTTTAACCGCATTTGAATTCGGGTTATGCAAAAAAGCGACCAGAGAAACAATCCCCAAGCCAATCAGGCCAATGCGTTGAAACACACACAGCGGACAAGGTTCAAGCCCTTGCACGTGTTCCAGATACAACGCAAACGCCATTCCAATGACGCTGGCCAAAAACAAAAAACCACTCACGAAGCGATAACTCCATTGCATGGTGAATCCTCTTAATTTTTATCGATAATCGGCAAGATATTGCTCAAAACTGAGGCTGCTATCCTGTTCGAGTTGCTGTTGTTGTTGCAGTGACTGCACCGCTAAATCATCAAAATAAGACAATGTTTCCGGGCTTAATTGATGCTGCTCATAGGTCGTTGCATGCTGTTGCGCCATAAAACTGCCAAAGCTCCATGTGCCGCCATTTTCTAAGGTATCGGCAATCACTTGTGCAGACAGGGTTTCATCTACCTCATCAATGCGTTTCAGCATGACGGTCAATGCGGCTGAATACATATCGGTAGTATAGGTCGCATCCAGTAAATCAGCCAAAGCTTGCATATCCGTGACATGCGCACGTGACCAGTCTTCAATGGCATGTTCACCCGCCGCATCAATAATCAATGCATTTGGCGCACGGCCACGATTGACCACTTCCGCCTGATTACGCTCAATCTGTTCTTGTTCTTGATCCAGTAATTCCGGACTCTCTTGTAATAAACAGTGCAGTGCCAAGACTTCCAGGAATGCTGCTGTATGTTCATCAATCCCGATCGGGCTATATGGATTGACATCCACCGCACGCAATTCGACATAGCTTACGCCGCGATTTTCAAGCGCTTCAGATGGGGTTTCTCCAGCTTGAGGCACCTGTTTCGGACGGACTAAACTGTAGTATTCATTTTCAATTTGTAGTACATGGTCATTGATCTGAGTCGGCTCACCCTGTTCATCGGTTAAACCTAAACGGCTAAACGGTGCATAAGGGGTTTTTACTGCTTTCTTCAAACCGTCTAAATAGCCAGACAAACTATTATAGTGAATGCCCAATTGTTTCTGTGCAGAATTCTGATAGCCAAAATTGCCCATCCGCAGTGCTGTCGCATATGGAAGGAATAAAGTTCCCTTTAATAAAGGCAATAAATGATGCTCGCGTCCGGTCATAAAGCACTGGCATACTGAGGGACTGGCACCCACCAGGAACATCACCAATGGGGTTAAACGAATAAAGTTACGAATTAAGCCAAAATAACGATGGCTGCGATAATCCTGTAAATTTAAACTTTTTAAAGCTTCATCGCTTTCCTGTTGTTGCAGGGCTTCAAAGACCTGATCAGGGAAAGATAAATTGTAATGCACCCCGGAAATGGTCTGCATGCGGCGACCATAACGCACGCCCAGGCCATGACGATATAAGGTCTTAAAACGACCGACATTGGATGTGCCATATTGCGCTAAACGAATATTGCTTTCTTCATCATCGAGCATGCAAGGCATCGACAAGGGCCACAGTTTTTCACCATTTTCCAAATGGCGATGGGCAACCGCATGAATATCTTCTAAATAATCCAATGCCTTTTTAATGCTGTCTTGTGGAGGGGTAATAAACTCCATCAAGGCTTCTGAATAGTCTGTGGTGATATGCGGATGTGTTAAAGCCGACCCGAATGCTTTTGGATGCGATGCTTGCGACAAAAAACCATTGCTTTGCATACGCAGGCTTTCGCGCTCAATGCCGCGCAACATGCCTTTAAATAGCGAAGAATCCACCCAAGCTGGTAATACCACTTGAGAGGTCGATTCGGGTTGACTCATTACAATCTCGCTTATCGGAAGATAACTACTATACTAAATAGAACTACTAAAATAAAATCATCAGTTTATAGCAGTATAACGTGATTTTTGGCTGCTACATTACACCCTGTATAGTTTTCAAGCAAAAGGGCAATTTTATTTCTGGCAAATTTTTATCACAAAGTTACTCTATAAGACACCTACAATTTGTGATTGTATTGAATAATAAGTGCTAAGGAATTGTAAATATTATGAATTATCAGGATATTTTGGACTTTTGGTTTAGCCCGCAAACACAGCCCTTATGGTTTGCAAAAAGTAATGATTTTGATGGATTAATTAATCAAAAGTTTCGTGATATCCACCAGCAAGCGGCACAAGCCGAGCTTTGGTCCTGGCGCAAAACTGCAGAAGGCCGCCTGGCTGAAATTATTGTGCTGGACCAGTTTTCACGTAATTTGTTCCGAGATCAAGCGCAGGCCTTTGCCCAGGATGCTTTAGCCCTTGCTCTTGCCCAAGAGGCAATTAGCCTGGATTTAGACAAGCAGTTAAGCCCGGAACAACGTGCGTTTTTATACATGCCCTTTATGCACAGCGAATCGAAACTGATCCACGAATTCGGGTTAAAATTATTTCAGCGACTGGGTAATCCGATGAATCTGGATTACGAAAAAATGCATAAAGCCATTATTGACCGTTTCGGGCGCTATCCGCACCGTAATCAAATTTTAGCGCGTCCCTCGACTGCAGAAGAGCTCGAATTTTTAACCCAACCCAACAGCAGTTTCTAAACATTTATTGTGTCTCCTCCCGCACACAGTAAATGGTATGGAGGTTTAACATGAAGAACCGCATTATGGGTCTAAGCATAGTGGCGGCAATTGCCCTCTCTGGCTGTGCAATGACGCCTTCAAAACCGCTGACTTTTGACCAATTGGGTCAATTCAGCAATACGCCTTTGAACTCACAGAGCTATCGCATCAGCTTCCTGGCACGTCCCAATATGAGTTTTGGTACAGCGGAAGAAATCACTCTGATTAAAGCCGCTCAAACCACCGTACAAAACGGATTTCGCTATTTTAAAGTGCTGAATGATCCGAGTAACCGTAGCCAGCCACCACGCCAGGCGGTGGTCTACCCAGCCCCAATGTACTATCCATACGGCTATTATCGCCGTTACCCAGGTTTCTGGCCTGACCCATTTTATGATATGCCACGCGTGGTCAATATTGACCCGGTTCAAGTTTCCTATACCATTGAATGTTATAAAGATCAGAAAAAAGAACCTGATGATGCCTTTGATGCCTATTTGATTTTAAAATCTTTAGGCCAGAAATATGGACTCGGTCCAACTGGGCAGGCTCTACCAGCACCGGTGCCAGCCCAAACAAAATAACCATGCGCCACCCATAGACAGGAATATTGCATGACCACAGCGGAAGCGTCCACCATCCCGAGTTTGCAACGCAGTAAACGCTTTGCCACCATTGCCTTAATCATGGCCGTTGTAACATGGCTAGTGTTGATGGTGGTTGCCAAGCTGATTCCTGAATATGTCTGGCTGATTCATATTTTGATGCTCGGTGCTGAAGCGGGCGTGGTCGGTGGCTTGGCGGACTGGTATGCCATTACCGTGCTGTTCCGTAACCCGTTTGGGAAAATGCCGATTCCTAAATTCATGCGTGATCACACCGAAATTATTCCGCGCAATAAAGCCCGTATTGCTGAGTCGATGGGACGCTTTGTTCAGGAAAATTTTTTATCACCGCAAGTGGTCGAGAAAAGCCTGCAGAGCACCGATCTTAGCCTGGCTATCGGGCAATGGCTGGCCAAACCTGAAAATAATGCTCAAGTGACCCAAGTCATTCAGCAAACCGTGCCGAAAATTTTTGAATTTGTGGGACAGGAACAAATTGGCCGCTTTATTCAAAATAATAGCGTGCAATGGGTACGCAATACCCAAATCAATACCTTGGCCAGTGAAATGCTGCGCGCGGTTCTGGAAAATGACTTTCATCAGGATGTATTACAACGCGGACTCGATGTAGCCCACGAATGGGTAATGTCCCATCCCGAAGAAACCCGTCAGCTGACCCGTACCTTGTTCAAAGAATTAGGGGTATGGAAACTGGCGAAAGGCGCAAGCTGGATTGGCATTGATGTACAGCAGCGCACCATTGATTCACTGGTAGAACGCGTTGAATCGATGCTTGCCGATCCGCAGCATCCTTGGCGGCAAAAAATTGAAGCCATGGGACAGCAGTTAATGCTGCAACTGGCAGATGATGAAAGCAGTGCCAGTCAGCGCTTAAATAGCACCAAGGATGCCTTGCTGGATAGTCCACAAGTACTGAATTTTATTAGTGGTGCGGTGGTGATTCTCTGTGATGCGATTAAAGCCGACTTGCTCAAAGCAGATTCAGGCATTGCACAAAACCTGCGCGTTGCCATTCAGCAAGTCGGCGAAAATATCATTTCCAACCCTGCGGTACGTCAGTTGCTGAATTACCGTATCAGTGGAATTGCGGTCAATTTAAGTGACCAATACAGTGAAAAAGTCATTCGTTTTATCAGCGAACGGATTCACGAATGGGATTCACGAGAAATGATCGACAAAATTGAAAATGAAGTCGGCGGCGACCTGCACATGATTCGCGTCAATGGTGTGGTGGTCGGTGCATTTATTGGTTTGGTGCTCGGGATTATTCGCGCTTTGGTTGATGTGGCGCTTTAAATCTTTGTTTAAGCTCAATAAAGCCTGTTCATAAAAACAACAATTATGGACTAAAAATTGATTTACTTGGGTGAATTCGGAGCAGGCAGATCGACCAGTTTGCCTGTTAATTTACGTACAAGAGGTAAAAGAATTAATACAATTGGAAAAGCAAAAGCCCAGGAAATCATCCAGTTGTGGAACCACAAATTCATAAAGCCATCGATCCAGCCCAGATTACGCAGCATATTAATAAAGGAAATAATGCCACTCATCAGGCCAGACAAAATAAACGGCATCACGACCGTGGCCCATTTTGCTGAAAGTTTGGGAATATTACCGATAATCGTGGGGCGTTCCGCTTGCATATGCTGCTGCTCTGTTCATTCTTTTAAGCCCTCCAATATGCCACAAATCATGCTTTTTAGGATCTTTTCCGGGTTTTATCTGCTTCCTTTATCTGTAGACTGTCGGACAAGATTCATTCAATACAAATGGGTTCACCTAAAGACGGCGAAATTTGCTATATTTGCTGTTTTTCCGCGACGTTTATTTTTCGACTGATTATGAATACGGCAATCCAAGCAGCTCTCGAACATGCAGTGCAATCTCTTCAAGCTGAAGGTGTACTCCCATCCGACTTTAATAACAGTGGCAACTTAACGCGAACCAAAGACCGAAGCCACGGTGATTTTGCCTCAAACATCGCGATGATGGGGTCTAAAGCTGCAGGCATGAAGCCTCGTGATCTCGCGGAAAAAATCCTCGCCAGCCTTCCTGAAGTTGCCGATATCAGCAAAGCAGAAATTGCCGGTCCAGGTTTTATTAATTTCTTTTTAAATGCCGACCAGCACTTTACTGTTCTTGATCATATTCAGGCACAAAAAGATCAATTCGGTCGCACTCAGGCCAATGCTGAAAAACGCATTCAAGTCGAATTCGTTTCTGCCAATCCAACTTCTAGCCTGCACGTAGGTCATGGTCGTGGTGCAGCTTATGGTATGACTGTTGCCAACTTGCTTGAAGCAACAGGTGCTAAAGTTGACCGTGAATATTATGTCAATGATGCCGGCCGTCAAATGGATATCTTGGCAACATCAACCTACTTACGTTATTTAGAATTAACTGGTCAAGAACTGGTATTTCCTAAAAATGCCTATCAAGGTGAGTACGTTAAAGACATCGCGCAAAGCATTATTGATAAAAATGGTGACGCATACGTTCGCCCTGTTGCAGATGTCTATAAAGATGTACCGGAAGATGTGCAATTTGCAGCTGAACTGGATGCAGATGGCAACAAGGTTGTACTTTCAGGCGATAAAGAAAAACACATCGATGGCTTGATCTTCAATTCACAACAACTCATTGGTCAAGGCTACCGTGTATTTTTACAAGCAGCCTTAAAAGCCATTCTTGATGACATCAAAGATGACCTGGGCGAATTCGGTGTAACCTTCAACCAATGGTTCAGTGAAGAATCTTTAACTGCGAAAATTGACGAAGCCTTAGAAACTTTAGATCAACGTGGTTATCTGTATGAACAAGACGGCAACATCTGGTTTAAATCGACTGAATTTGGCGATGAAAAAGACCGCGTGGTGAAACGCCGTAATGGTCAAACCACCTATTTCGCATCTGACATTGCATACCACCTGAATAAATTACAACGTGGTTATACTGACATCGTAGATATCTGGGGTTCAGATCACCATGGTTATATCGCACGTGTCAAAGCGGCGATTGATGCATTGGGTTATGACTCTAAAAAATTGACTGTGCTTTTGGTTCAGTTCGTCAGCCTATGGCGTGGCGGTGAGATGGTGCAAATGTCATCTCGTTCAGGCCAATTTGTGACTTTACGTGACCTTCGTAAAGAAGTCGGTAATGATGCAGCGCGTTTCTATTATGTAATGCGTAAATCTGAACAGCACATTGACTTTGACCTTGACCTTGCTGTGTCACAAAGCAAAGACAATGCGGTGTACTACATCCAATATGCACATGCACGTATTTGTCGTATGCTTGAAAAAGCAGCGTCTACCAACGTAAATTTTGATGCCGTAAATGCGCGTCAATTTGCAGCGAAACTTGATCTTGATGCTGAAACTGAAATTTTAGCGAAACTTGCTGCTTATCCTGAAATTGTGATTCGTGCAGCAAACAGTTTTGAGCCGCATCAGGTGGGGAACTATCTGAAAGAATTGGCAGCATTATTCCATGGTTGGTATAATGAGTATAAAGTACTCAATGATGATGCTGAACTTACGCAAGCACGTTTACTCCTTTCAGTAAATGTACAGCAAGTCTTACGTAATGGTTTAGAATTATTAGGCGTATCTGCCCCTACATCCATGTAATTAGAATAAAAGGAAGTCCACGTGTTTGGAAAAACGCAACGCGGTGTATCTGAGCGACCGAATAAGCCTAAAAAGCCATTGATTCCGGCATGGCTTGGAACACTTGTCGTCATTTTAATCGTGCTGAGTTTTGCTGTAGCGTTGATGCTATGGAAACCGTGGGCACCTGTTCAGCCGAAGAACCAGATTAATTCTGAACATTACCAGGAAGACACCAACAAGGACTATCGTTTCTACGATTTATTGCCTCAACAGCAAGTCACGCCTATTCCTGATCAGGCGGTGCCGGAAACGAAAAATTCAGAAGCAGTCGTGATTGTTGAAGCACCTGAAGAAAAACCGACCATTAACACGGAAGCCACTGAGCCAGGCCTTGAAAGTGCTGAAGCTCCGGTTGCCCATCAGCCAAGTTATATTCTTCAAGTCCGTAGCTATTCTGATCCAGATAGTGCCGATGCTCGTCGCGCTGAAATTATTCTGAATGGTTTATCTGCCGATGTGGTTAAATCGGTTGAAAATGGACAAACTTGGTATCGGGTGATTTCCGGCCCTTATGATTCTGCTGATGCAGCACTGATTGCACAGCAAACTTTACAACGCAGCGGGATTGATTCTATTGTGGTGAAACGCTAATTCAGAAGATTAACGTCTTCTAGAATGTAAAAAAGAGCCTCATATGAGGCTCTTTTTTATAGCTTAAATTCCCTCTCCTGCTAGGAGATGAGGATTCTCGAAATATATTTCGAGTCCGCAAGGGAGAGGTCGTTTTTAAAAGCCCCTCCACCTCACCTCATCCCAGAGGGAGGAGGAATATGATTAAACCGTATGCCCCAAAGCCTCGCCCATCACCACAACCGAGTTTGCTTTAAACATCGCATCCCACTGCATTTTATCTTGTTCAAATAAAATCACGGCTGTTGAACCTAAATAGAAACGGCCAAGTTCTGCACCTTTTTCAAGCAACAGGTTGTGCTGGTTAAGTTCCAGACGGCCCGTAGGTTTCACCTTACCTGTCGCCACTGTTTCAATACCGGCAACAATCATGGCACCGACTAGAACCACAGCCATACGGCCCAGTTCAGTATCAAACAGGCACACCATACGTTCATTACGTGCAAACAGACCCGGAATATTTTCCGCAGTGGTCTGATTCACCGAGAACAATTCGCCTGGCACATATAAAGTTTCAGTCAAAGTTCCCGCAAAAGGCATATGCACACGGTGATAATCTTTAGGCGATAAATACACGGTTGCGAACTGGCCATTTTTAAACGGTTCTGCCAGTTGTGGATCGGCAATTAATTTTTCAACTGAAAAGCTTTGACCTTTGGCCTGAAAAATATCGCCATCTTCAATTTTGCCCAATTGTGAAATCGCACCATCTGCAGGTGAAACGATACTGTTAGGACTGTCATCAATTGCACGGACGCCGTCTTTTAATGAACGGGTAAAAAATTCATTGAACGACTTATATTTCAATGCATTACTTTGTTCAGCAATCGACATGTCAATGCCATATTGGGCTTTAAAAGCCTGAATCACGGTATTTTTGACAATCGGGTTTTCACTGGCTGCGAGTTTCCCCACCACACGTGATAACTGGTGTTGTGGCACAACACGTTGTGCTTGAATAAAAATTTGTTTTTTTAAACGTGATGCGAAACTCAAGACGGTAACTCTCCGGTAATAATCGGACTGTCGGGGCGGTTGCCCCACTCACTCCACGCACCATCATAAGCTTGAATGTTCCAACCGAGTAATCGACCCAAAATATAAGCTAAACCCGAACGGTGATGGGACTGACAATAGACCACCACAGGTTCATTTAAATTGAATCCCAATTGTTCTAAGCGTTGCTGAGTGCGTTCTAAGGGATGTAATTTTAAATGATTTTCACGATTAAGGGCAGTACTCCATTCAAAATGTCGGGCATTTGGAATGTGACCGCCGCGTCGCGCTGCAAGTCGAAGTCCGGTATATTCATCTTCAGTACGGCAATCCCACACTTGAATTTTATGGTTTTGAACCTGATCAAGAAGTTGTGGATATTCAATCCGGTACTGGTCAATTTGAGCCTGGTTGATTTCAACCAGATCTGTGACAGGCACTAATTTTTCGATGTCTGAAGAGGTTGGAAAACCTGCAGCCAGCCAGGCATGAATCCCGCCATTGAGTAAACTGGTATTTTCAAAACCGAGGCAATGCAAATTCCAGATCAAGCGCCCTGCCCATGCACCGCCTTCATCGTCATAAGCCACAACGTGATGCTCTGGAGAAATATTCAGATATTCAATTAGGGCTTTTAAACCATCCACATCGGGAAGTAGACCCGAGGCCTGTTCTTCTTGACGAACCAGCTGTTTAGGCTTGACATGAACCGCATGCGGAATATGCAATTGATCATAAACAGAACTACGGCTTAAATCGACAATACGCAATTTCTCACTGCCCAGATGGGGCAAGAGTTCTTCTGCTTCAATGAGCAGACCAAAATTAAATGTAGAAACAGTCATACTTTTTCGAGTTTTATTTAGATCAACATTGCTGATCTTAGCACAACTCATTTTTACTATTATGCTGATTTTTTGCATTCTTTTAGCAAAAAATCAGCTATAGAAAAGTCACTGTTGTTCAGTTTCGGTGATTTCGAACACCTGACGTAAGTAAGCCAGGAAAGTATCGTTATCCGTCATGGTTTTACCTGGACTGTCGGAAATTTTAGCCACCGATTGACCGTTACATTCCACCAGTTTCAACACAATATTCAATGGGGTTTGGCCCAAGTCATTGGTTAAATTGGTGCCAATACCAAAGCTCACCTGGAAACGGTCTTTAAAGTACTGATGCAAATCCCAGGCTTTTTCCAGATTCAGCCCGTCACTAAAAGTCAGCATCTTGCTTTTGCTGTCCACTTTCAGTTTTTTGTAGTGGGCATAAGCTTTATCGCCCCATTCATAGGGATCGCCACTATCATGACGCAGGCCATCAAACAGTTTGGCAAAATACAAATCGAAATCACGCAGGAAGGCATCCATACCGACCACATCGGTCAAGGCAATTCCTAAATCACCCCGGTATTCCTGTACCCAGGTTTCCAGCGCCAGTTTTTGAAAATTACGTAAGCGCACATCTAAAGCCTGAAAGGCTTGCAGAAATTCATGTGCCATGGTGCCAATGGGGGTAATGCCTAGTTCTTTGGCAATCAAAACATTGCTGGTACCACGGAAAATATATGGAGCGGCCTGATTAAACTCGGTAATGACATGTTTCTGCCAGGCATAACTATAACGGCGGCGTGTACCAAAGTCGGACACTAAAAACGGTGGGTCATTCGGATTTTGTTCTTGTTCGTACTTTTTAAGCAACGCCATTTTGGCTTGCAAACGGCGTTCACCTTCTGCCAAAACCTCATCACTGCGGATACGCCGGAAATACAGTTCATTCACCAGCGCCAGCACAAAGATTTCAAACATCATCGCCTGAACCATCGGGCCTTCAACCCAGATATCCAAACGGCCCTGATCATCAATACTGGCTTTAATAAAGCGTCGTTTCAGCTGGAATAATTCTAGGTAATCGACAAAGTCACTTTTAATAAAACGCAAGCTACGTAAATATTGCAACTCATCTTCTTTAAAATTGAGTTGACATAAATAATCCAGCTGCTCATTCAAATCATCCAAAATATCCGTGAGTGGATAAACGGTATCTTCTAGATTGCGACAGCGAAAATGGTAGACACTATGAGTTTGAGGAAATTTATGCAGAACCACCTGTAACATGGTGAATTTATACAGGTCAGTATCTAATAACGATTGGATGATTGCGGACATATAACTTTCAGTTTTTATCAACTGCCAGCATTAAAGCATATTTTTTTAGCTAGCAAACCAATGTTTTCGTAAATGCTGAAAACTATTGAATAAATGATGCCGCATTGATCCATGCTCAAAATAACATCAGCTCTTTTTCAAAGCACTCCAATCCATCCTTAAAACATGCTTAAGCTTTTTTAAAATACTGTCTCTAAAGCACAACCGGTAAAAAGATGCTTATCTCATCATTCATTCATTAGATTTTTTAAATCCATCTCCATCACGACTTTTTAAAGTCTTTAAGCGTGCATTTGCTACAATTCACAGCAAATTTGAAATAACTGATTTGGTTAAATTATGCGTGCGTTATTGCAACGAGTTCTTGAAGCAAAAGTTGTGGTCGATGGTCAAACCACCGGAGAAATTGAAAAAGGTATTTTGGTGTTTCTGGGCCTAGGTAAAGAAGATAATCTTGAAAAAGGCAAAAAGCTGATCGACAAGGTCTTGAAATATCGATTCTTTGATGATGAGCAAGGCAAGATGGGCTGGAATGTCAGTCAAGCGGATGGTGGCTTACTCTTGGTTTCACAATTCACCCTCATGGCACAAACACAAAAAGGCTTGCGTCCCGATTTTGGACCAGCGATGCCGCCAAATGAAGCCAAAGCGCTTTATGAACAATTGGTGGACTATGCCAAATCCCAATTTGAAAATGTGCAAACCGGCATTTTTGCAGCCGATATGAAAGTCCATTTGGTCAATGACGGACCGGTGACTTTTAACCTGGAAGTTGAATAAACGACGCAATAATATCAGCCATTAAAAAAGCCCTCGACTGAGGGCTTTTTTAATTAGACTCTTAGAGAGTTGTAATATATTTTGCTCGGATCATCATATCTGCTGGAATATCTTGAACTAACATTACAGTAAGAGATTGTTGCCCTTTTTGTGATGCACTCTGATTCTCTTCAAGAACCGCGTTTATATCATTCGGATTTAAGGTATACATTGCCCCTGTCGCAGGATCAACAATCAGTAATCCAATTAAGCCACCAAAAATAATATTTGCGACATACCAGCCATTCACTGTACCAGTGACTTGAATTGTTTTAGTCTGAAATCCTTCTTTCTTAAAAGTTACATCATAAGCTGCTGGTTTAAAGAATCCATTACCACGCTTAAGTGTTACTGTTGCAGGCGTAACTCCAGTATGTACTTTTTCGCCAGCTTTATTTGCAATAGAAATTGATGCTTGTTCAGGAACTGACTTAAATGTCAGTGTTTGTGTTGACCCTGAAATAATACTCGCACAACCTGTCATGGTTAATGATGCGGCAATTAAACTTGCTGTAATTAATTTTTTCATAAAATACCCCCTAAAAATAAGGGGGTACTTTACAGCAGAAAATCAATTACTCAATAAGTCTTTAGGCTACTTACCGGTTTTTTCACGAATAAATGAACGAACCATTTTCACTTTTTCTTGTACCGGTTTTGGTAATTTTGGTGGAATCAGTTTGGCTACTTTGTTAAACCAAACCAAAAGGCCAAAATCACCTTCCATTTTAATGCTGCCATTTTGCATGCCGGTCATGAAAGCGGTTGGATCACCTTTCATTAAGGTTTTTACGCCTTGCTCACTATCGGCAAACTGTAAAATAAAGTCCGCTTTTTCAGCATCACCAGACACAGTATCAATCTGTCCATTGTTTACGATGATTTGGCGAGCAACGCCTAAATCTGTACCAATCTGGATACGAAATTGACGTTCATGAACTAACTCAACAAATTTTGGGCTAGTACGCGCCAATTGCTTCATACGCAAAGCCAAGCCCGCAACTAGCAAATCAAGCGGATCCGTGCTTACATCGACCAGTGGTAATTTTACGACAGGAATCGAAGATAGTTTCATGACATTTAAGCCTATTGTAATTGTTGGAAAATTGACGACTTATCCTAACATAAGTTATGTTTTTTGAAGTAAGGCTTTGTATAACAATATTGAACGGACAAAAAAAGATGTGCGCCTGGCACATCTTTTTTAAAATTCTTGAATACGTCGATTTAACGGCTTGAGCAGTGCTGCTGGTCTTCTTCATATACAGGCGTATGTTCAATACAACGACGTTCAGTCAAAGCACGTTCTGCACGACGATCTTCGCGTAACAAAAGCATGGCCACCACCGCCATTGCTGACATTAACGCAGTAAGATAGCTGTAGGTCATGGGTAATTCAAAGACCATTTGTGTACCGAAGCGGACAACTTCTATCAATCCCCAAAACAGCATACCTGCAAACATAAAGCTTAACAAACGACGATAAGGCGAGAAGAAAACAGCTATCAAAGCAGCCGCGATCAAGCTTAAGCCTACGATGGTTGCTAAATTCGCTGTAACCATAAAAACCTCCGTCTAAAGATAAGATTTGGACATTGAATGTTTGTCTAAACCTGATTCCCGATACCGTTAAATAAATGATGAATATGTCTATATCAATCTCTATGCAAGCATTATGCGTAGTTTTTTAAAGAAAAAAAGTCTTGTATTTTCAGAAAGCGACACACCTTGTCGCAACATTATTTTGTCATTACACTTTTTTATTTTTAACTTTTTCTGGAAGTGAGATGGGCATAGACTTGCCGTGTCATTACAAAAAAACAACGCCTTAAAAGCATTAAAAAAATATTTTTCCCGAACGGATTGATTGTTGTTTTTATCGGCAATCCAAGTTGACCGCTCATCGTGTTTTGACTGTTTTTACAACAAAAAAACGCGACAGCAATGTCGCGTTTTGTCAATAAACTTCAATAGTTAGGTCAGATAGTTAGGCACGACTTAAATCTTTATCATGCACACCAAGCAGATACAACACACCATCTAAACCTACGCTTGAAATGGCCTGATTTGCATTTTGACGAACCAACGGTTTGGCACGGAATGCCACACCTAAACCGGCAATCGACAGCATCGGCAAATCATTCGCGCCATCCCCTACAGCAATGGTCTGTTCCAGTGAAATACCCATTCGTTCGGCAAGTTCACGCAGCAGGAAGGCTTTACGTGCCCCATCAACAATATGACCTTTGACTTCACCTGTCACGATACCATCGACAACGTCCAGGCAATTGGCATGCACTTCATCAATACCTAATTTTTCTTGCAAATATTCAGCAAAATACTGGAAACCACCTGACAGAATAGCCGTTCGATAACCCAATGCTTTCAAGGTTGAAATCAGACGTTCTGCGCCTTCAGTCACCGTTAAACGCTCAGCAATTTGGGGTAAAACAGAAGCATCCATACCTTTTAATAAAGCGACACGCGCCCGGAAGCTTTGCTGAAAATCAAGTTCGCCTTGCATGGCACGTTCAGTAATTTCAGCGACTTGCTTGCCTACACCAGCTTCAATCGCCAGCTCATCAATGACTTCCTGTTCAATTAAGGTCGAGTCCATGTCGAAGCAGACTAAACGGCGATTACGGCGGTAAGCATTGTCTTCTTGAACTGCAACATCGACGTTAAGTTCAGTCGATAAAAGCAAGCAGGACGCACGCATTGCCGTAGCATCCAGCATTTGTCCTTTCAAGCCAAACTGTACGCAAGAACGTTTCGGTCCATCGCTTTGACCGGCGAGCTTTGGACGCTCCGACAAACGGGTTACAGTTTCAATATTAAAACCTTGGTTAGACACAATGTTGGTGACCGCTTGCAAGTGTGATGCGGTTAATTCTGGTGCAAGCGCAGTCACGATATAACGGGTCTGCCCGCCTTCACTGACCCATTGATCATATTCTGATGTAGAGATTGGTTTAAAGCGCACAGTTAAACCAATATCATGTGCTAGAATCAAGATCTCCTTCATGGCTAATGCTGTAGCAGTTTGGTCATCTGACGAAACAACAATACCTAAAGTCAGTTGGTTGTGGATGACGGCTTGTCCAACATCTAGAATTTGTAAAGAGTGTACGGACAATACCTGCATTAATCGTGTAAATTGATTAGGCTGGTCTGGTCCCAAAAATGATATAAGAATGATTTCTCGCATGAATTGACTCGGATCTGAGCTACAACTATTGTAAGAATCATAATCGAATTTGAACATAAATGCCTTGGAAGTTTACGTTGAATGCGCCTAGACAAGGGCTATTTGCTAGCCTACTGATTGTAAGTTTTGCTTTACACACTTTTTTACTGGTACTTGCGACGACGCACCAACTAAATGCAAATCGCGCCAGTCAGGGACAACTGATGACCACGCAACTGGTCACAGACAGCCTATCCGAGCTTGAACCCGCCAATACCGTGTCACTGGCATTACTGGCCGACCGTTATGCCACCAACCCGAGTGTTGCTTCTATTCGGATTTTGGATGCCAATAATCAGGTACTTGCTACAGGTGGTTTAACCAAGACACGTCAAGGAGAAGTCTTTGTTCGTGAAGCACTGCAAAATGAAAAGAAAGTTGGCACTATTGAAATCACGTTAATTCAATCCAGCATTGGTGAAATTTTACGTACCCAATGGCTGGCGATTTTATTATCCTTAATGATTCACGGTCTATTATGGCTAGCTTATCGTGCCATTGCCCGTCCAAGCCGGACTGAATATTTAGCGCGCATTAATAATGAATCACGCCTAAAACATGAAATTCAAACCTTGACCCAGGCCTTAGAACAAGAACAGCACAATGCCGCTGTCGCAGTGGCGCAAGCACAGCAGAATACCCAGGCAAAAAACAAAACTAAAGAATCTAAACCTGTGGTCCTGGATGACAACTGTGTTGCCTTGAATATCCAGTTTTATGATCCAAAACAGCTTCTGGATTCGGTCAATAAAACAGTCTCTGTTCCTTATTTCAATTTATGCCAGATTTTCCTGAACAAAACTGCAGAACTCTGTGTTCAGCACTACAAATTAAACAGTTCAGATATTTCCACCGTACATAAATTTGATGAACATGGCGCAACCATCAGCATGTCGGTGGAAACGCCAAATGCAGTGCAATGTTTGATGATGATCAGTACTGTATTCCAGTTATTGTCGGATGTATTGTACAAACGCTATCGCGAAGAAAAGCGCTTTGTTTTACAAACCCGTAGTGCAATTTCAAGTCATGTCGACGCTATGCACCTGACGCCTGTGCAAGCTGCAGAACGTCTGGTTCAACAGCTGGCAGCAAAAGAAAGCGCCATTCATTTACCAAATGAATTACTTAAAGATATTTCTGACCGTTACCAATTGGTCAGCATGCCAAATCCAACCAATGTGCTGACCCGTCATGCCTTTATGATGAACGGAATGGACAGTGAAGTTGCAGAATTGGCACAAACCTTCAGAACTGAAATTTTAAAAGCCAAACAATCCAAAGCTTCTTAAAATGGATTCATAAAAAAAGCCGAGCTTATTTGCTCGGCTTTTTTTCATCTATTCAAAATAGAGATCATTTAACCATTATTTCATTTTATTGGCTTTACTGGCCCAATAGGTCGCCAATGCAGGCCCTGAAATGTTATGCCATAAACTAAAAATCGCGCTCGGCACCGCAGTAAGAGGCGATGCCGCAAAATGCACCGCAGCCAAAGCCACCCCTAAACCTGAGTTTTGCATCCCCACTTCGACTGCCACTGCTTTACAGTCTGCATAGGGCAATTTAAACAAACGACTGGCCCAAAAACCCACTAAATAACCCAGGCCATTATGTAAGGCGACAACGCCTAAAATCAGTAAACCGGATTCCAAAATTTGAGCCTTACTGCCGCCAATAATGGCAGCCACAATCGCAACAATTGCAATGACAGAAATTAGTGGCATGACTTGAATATAAGATTCCACTTTTGACTTCAGCACCGCCCGGATAATCAAGCCTAGGATGATGGGGAACAAGACCACTTGCAGAATCGAGATAAACATCGAGCTGGCATTAATTTCAATCCATTGACTGGCCAATAAATAGAAAATGGCAGGCGTGAGCAACGGTGCAAGTAAAGTAGACACCGACGTACAGGCAACCGACAAAGCGGTATTGCCTTTGGCCATATAGGTAATCACATTCGATGCAGTTCCGCCTGGACAGCAGCCCACCAGAATCACCCCGATCGCGATTTCCGAAGGCAGGTTCATCATCTTGCATAGCAGGTACGCCAGTCCCGGCATCACCACAAACTGCGCAACCACACCAATAAACACGGCTTTGGGGCTTTGCAAAACGCCTTTAAAGTCATCCACCGTCATGGTCATGCCCATACCCAGCATGATGATGCCGAGCAGCCATGGAATATACGCTTTTAGCCAAATGAAAAGATCAGGTGCAAGTAGCGCAATACCTGCAAATAAAATCACCCATAAGGCAAAAGTTTTTTGAATAAATTGCGTAAAGCGCAATAACGCTGACATGTCGATGTCCATATTAAATATGTTTGTAGGCATACCCTGCCATAAATGCTCCGGCATTCACAATTCGCAATAGGCATAAATCATCGATCTAAACAGTCATCAAATAAGTTTTTCTGGAATTTTAAAACTTTAACTGGCTTGGAATTGTTGAATCACGTCTTTGACATACAGGCGTTTCACCCCGGCTGCCAGCATATCTTGCCAGGCATGTTGCAATGAACCATCGAGGTCAATTCCTTTGGTTGCATCTGAAATCACATACGCCTTAAAGCGGAGTTTGCAGGCATCGATTGCCGTCCACGCCACACAAAAATCTGTCGCAATGCCGACGATAAACACCGTATCAATGCCACGTTCTTTTAAATAGCCTGCCAAGCCGGTGGTGGTCTTTTGATCCGCTTCCATAAAGGCAGAATAGCTGTCGATCTGCGCATGGAAACCTTTGCGAATAATCAATTGTGCACTGGGTAAATTTAGATCTGGATGCAGTTCAGCATCTGGCGTGCCTTGAACACAATGCGCTGGCCACAAAACTTGAGTTCCATACTCTAATTTGATGGTTTCAAAAGGCTGTTTACCCACATGATTTTGAGCAAATGAAACATGATTTTCTGGATGCCAATCTTGAGTAATCACAATATTGTCAAAATACTGCGCCAATTGGTTAATGTTCGGAATGATCTGATCCGCATGGGCCACAGCTAAATTACCCCCTGGGGTAAAACCATTTTGTACATCTACTACAATCAAAGCGGTATTGTTTTGCATAATTCGCAGTCCGTTATTTGCGTGTTGTCATTTTTGTTAAGCATATAACAAAATAAATTGTAGTATTTAGGCTTAGGGTTAAAAATAAAATGGCTGCTGATTTAAATCATAAAGAAACTTGGGCAAATTCGCTTCTATGGAGATTCGATACTAGACATTTTTGATACTAGGCATGATTCAAAACTTAGGGGAGATATTCGATTTGTTTATGGCTGAAGAATAGAAATGAAATTTCAGTTAAAAAAATAGCCCGCGATTGCGAGCTATTTTGCACATCAAGAAATTAAGCTTGGGTTTGTAAGCGACGAACCAGAATCAACATAAATACGGCTGAAATCACGATACAAGGAATGGCTGCTGAGATTACCCCTGCTGCTCCAAAACCTGCGGCAAGTAACTGACCTGCAATTGTCGGCCCAAGCATTGCGCCAACACGTCCCACGGCTGATGCCATACCAACGCCTGTTGCACGCACTTCAGTTGGGTATACGATACTGCCAAAAGCATAAAGTACTCCTTGGCAACCAATCACGAATGCACCGACCAATGCAGAAGCCAGATACATTTGTGTCAATGAACTCGCTGCATTCAAGCAGAACAAACCTGCCAAAATACCGCCGTACATTAAGATAATCACATAAGCTTTTTTCCAGCGGTCAGTCAACATACCGAGAACAATCGTACCGACTGTTGCACTCATCATGAAGAAGAACTGTGCAGTACTGCCCTCTTTACGGCTAAAGCCCAGTTCCATAAACAATGAAGGCAACCAGCTCAACATGATGTAAACCACCATCAAGGTAAAGAAGTAGCTCACTGAAATTAAACAGGTGCGCATCAGGTTCTGGCTATTGAATAAATCTTTAAAAGAACCTTGAGTCGCGACTGTAGTTGTTTGAGTGGTATTTTGCGCTTTTAAGAATTCACGTGATTCTGGTAAAAATTTAATCATGATTGGAAGCACAATAATCGGCAGTAAACCACCTAAATAGAAAATGTTTTTCCAGTTTGAACCAAAATCTAAACTCGCAATGTAGGATAAAATTGCTGCACCCACAGGCATACCGCAATACATCAAACCCACAGCACGACCGCGGTTTTCAGGTTTTACGGCTTCAGAAGCAAGGGTAATCAAGTTCGGCATTGCCGCACCCAAACCTGCACCTGCTAAAAAGCGAACCAGTAAAAGGCTGTTAAAACTGTTGACCCATACGGTGCATAGGGTAAATAAGGCAAATATTGCAACCGACCAAATCAGTACCTTTTTACGACCAATACGGTCTGAATATCGTCCACCAATCAGCGCTCCAGGCAATAAACCCAGAATCCCTGCGCTAAAAAACACCCCCAACTGCGAACTATCTAAGCCAAAAGCTTCACGAATACCAGCAGCAGCAATACCTGCAGCCTGAATATCCAGCCCCTCAATCACTGCAATTAAAAAACAAATCGCGACGGTAATGACGGAATGTTTGTTATCTGATCTTTCCATTGGAAAACCCTTGTGCAATCAGTGTCCAAAATAGAACGCCATCATCCATGAGTCTGGAAATACACATAACTACCAATAAGTTGAACAATCCACAATTTATAAACAAAAATTATGGATATTTAACGTTTTTCCGAGAAATAGCGCATAGTCGCAAAAACACTTAATCAGGTTTTGACCAGAACAAAAAAAAGGACATTACAATAATGATTTCAATTCAAGAGCATTTGCCTACCCCAAAAGCGCAGTAATGGATTAATAGTTTTAACTGATTATTCCCGCAGTTTTTAACGATGATTTTTATCGTTTAAATTCTTGGTTTATATAGCTTTCAAGTCTATGCTCATCTTTATTAAATCTTAAATTCTGATGTTTTTACCCGGAATTGCCGATGTGACTGGCTTTAAAGCACTTTTATCACAGCTTTAGCGATGCTTTTGCGTTATAACAAGTGGACACTTATAACGGTGCTGATCAAAATTTTAATCAACCCCCAATTTAAAAACCTGAGTTTTGTATTGTTCAGTAAATTTTTCCATTGCTTTTCATAAAGTTTTTATACGGTTTGACTAAAGCATATTGTTCTTCATCGTTTGTTCGTTCATAATTTGCATAAGCATTATTCAATTACGCTTAATCGTAGTGAACTTGCTATAAATCAAAATACGCACCCATCCAAATTTATGTTTTTCTACCTCAGCCGGATGGACAAATAGGATATTTTTTCAAAATGACTCAGCAAGCACAGATCATCCAAGGTTCAATTGTCGCAATCGTCACTCCGATGTTTGAAGATGGCAGCGTAGATTGGAAGGGTCTAGAAAAGCTCGTTGAGTGGCATATAGCACAAGGTACCAATAGTATTGTTGCTGTAGGCACAACTGGTGAAGCTTCGACCTTAAGCATGGCAGAACACACCAAAGTCATCGCTGAAATTATTCGTGTAGCCAACAAACGTATTCCTGTGATTGCAGGTACGGGTGCGAACTCGACCCATGAGGCGATCGAACTCACCAAAGAAGCCAAAGAACTGGGTGCAGATGCAGCGCTCCTGGTGACCCCTTATTACAACAAACCGACACAAGAAGGCTTATATCAGCATTACAAAGCAATTGCTGAAGCCGTTGATTTACCACAAATTCTTTATAACGTTCCGGGTCGTACTGGCGTCGACATGCTCAATGAAACGGTGATTCGCCTTGCCGACATCCCGCAAATCATTGGGATTAAAGATGCCACCGGTGATGTATCGCGTGGTCAGGAACTTATTCAAGGATTAGATGGTAAAGCCATGACCGTTTACTCGGGTGATGACGCGACTGCCTACCAATTGATGGGCTTTGGTGCACAAGGCAACATCTCTGTGACTGCCAATGTGGCACCTAAAGAAATGAGCCAAATGTGTGCTGCCGCACTTGCAGGTGATGCAGAACGCGCTGAAGCTTTAAATAATGAAGTTGCAAATTTACACAATATTCTGTTTTGTGAATCCAACCCAATTCCTGTGAAATGGGCACTTCATGAAATGGGATTAATTGGTACCGGTATTCGCTTACCATTAACTCCTCTTGCAGAACAATATCGTACACCGTTGCGTGAAGCACTGAACGCTTCGGGTGTCATTAAATAAAGAGCACAACACTATGCAATTACGTTTTGGTTTAACCCTTGCACTTTCAGCATTCAGTTTAGTCGGTTGTAGTTCAATGGGAATCAGCAATGGTTCACTGGATTATAAAAATACTGCAACCCTTGAACCCCTGAAATATCCTGAAGGTTCAATGGTTCGACCTGCAACGCCATTGTATCCGTCTCCAACGGTTGACCCACTTGCAATTGAGCATGCGCCTAAGCTTGAAAATAAACGTGGCAACCGTTTTGCTTTACCTCGCCCTGACAAAGCTCAGGCAAATGCGCCAACAGATAGCCAGAATGACAGTACAAATGTCGGTCGTCCACAATTAGTACAGGATGGAAATCAAAATCCTTTGCTCAAAATTGATGGAAATTCTGCTACAATTTGGCAGTACACACTTGCTACCCTCAGCAGCCTGAACCATACCATTGTTGGTCAAAGTAAAAATCGTTACGAAGTCACGATTAAGGTCGATCAACAGACTTATGTATTAAGACTGACCTCTGTAGGAACAAGCAATAACATCGCTGTATTCAATGCCGATAATAGCTTTGCAGATAAAGAAAAAGCTGCAGAACTGTTAACCCAGATTTACCAAAATTGGCCAGCCTAGTCGTACTAGGCATTTTTTTTTGAAAAAGGTTCCCCCATGTTGAAACAAACCTTGCTCTATACTGGTAAAGCGAAATCTGTTTATGAAACAGACAGTGCAGATCACCTTATCCTAGTCTTCCGTGATGATGCATCTGCATTTAACGGCGAAAAAATCGAACAGCTGGATCGTAAAGGCAAGGTGAACAACCGTTTTAACGCCTTCATCATGGAAAAATTGGCTGCTGCTGGCATTGAAACTCACTTTGAAAAACTTCTTTCTCCAACTGAAGTTTTAGTGAAAAAATTGAAAATGGTTCCTGTTGAGTGCGTTATCCGTAACTACGCAGCAGGTAGCTTGTGCCGTCGTTTAGGTGTTGAAGAAGGTAAAGAATTAACTCCTTCTACTTTTGAATTGTTCTTCAAAGACGACGCGCTTGGCGATCCAATGGTGAACGAATCTCAAGCCATTGCTTTAGGTTGGGCGACTGCTGAACAGCTTGAACAAATGAAAGTACTGACTTATAAAGTTAACGAAGTACTTAAAGACTTGTTCGACAAAGGCAATATGCTTCTTGTTGACTTCAAACTTGAATTTGGTGTGTTCCACGACCGTATCGTTTTGGGTGATGAGTTCTCTCCAGACGGTTGCCGTCTATGGGACAAAGACACCAAGAAAAAACTCGACAAAGACCGTTTCCGTCAAGGTTTAGGCGGTGTTGTTGAAGCTTATGAAGAAGTTGCTGCACGTTTAGGTATCGATCTTTCTGATATCTAATCAGCTCCCTGATTCAAAAAACCGAGCCTGATGGCTCGGTTTTTTATATATCCATAAATCGGAAAAACAAATGTTACTGATAAAAATGATCATTTTTACAACATGATAATTTTGACTTAATATAACTCATATACCAGGCAACAAGATGTTGAGATAATTTTATAACATTTTGTATGCCGACCAAGATTACTGTTTACCCTCTAGGATGTATCTCCCCCAAGACATCCTATTTTCCGCCCAACTCGCCTTGAGTTGGGCTTTTTTTATTGCTGCTGCTGTTCCTGCTGCCAGCGACGTTGCTGAAGTTTTTCACCTTCCACTTCACGTTTATTTCGAGCTGATTCATATAACTTTGTGCCTTTCAGTTCAGGCGGCAAATAGTCTTGCAACACGAAATGTTCCGGGTAATTGTGCGGATAAAGATAATCCACGCCATAGCCCTGCTCTTTCATCAATTTGGTCGGTGCATTTCGCAGATGCAAAGGCACCGGTAAATTTGCAGTTTTTTCAGCTAAATCTAAAGCTTTATTAATGGCTAAATAGGTACTGTTACTTTTAGCACTGGTGGCCAGATAGACTGCACACTGTCCCAAAATAATCCGGCATTCCGGCATCCCTACCGCTTGTACCGAACGGAAACATTCTCCGGCCAGAAGTAAGGCGTTCGGGTTGGAGTTACCAATATCTTCAGACGCTGCAATCAGCATACGACGTGCGATAAACACCGGATCTTCGCCACCTTTGAGCATGCGTGCCATCCAATATAATGTCGCATCCGGATCACTGCCGCGAATCGACTTAATAAAAGCCGAGACCAGATCATAATGCTGCTCACCCGACTTGTCATAACGGGCAATGTTCTGCTGCGCGACTTTCACTACAATGGCATTGGTAATGACATTTTCTTGTTCAGGTTCAAAAGTACTGGCGATGAGATCGAGCAGGTTCAGTGCTTTACGCGCATCTCCCGCAGCAAATTGAATTAATGCTTCATATTCTTCAATTTGAATAGATCGTTCTTTTAAGAAGGCATCATTTTGCAATGCTTGATTTAATAAAGTCTGAATCGCATCCTCATCTAAAGCGTTCAGGCTATACACCTGACAACGGGATAACAACGCGCTATTCACTTCAAAGGAAGGATTCTCTGTGGTTGCACCAATCAGCGTAATTTTGCCCTTTTCCACGGCATTCAATAAGGCATCTTGCTGTGACTTGTTAAAGCGGTGGATTTCATCAATAAACACCACAGGTTTGAGTAAATCACCACTTTCAGCAATGATTTCACGCAGTTCTTTCACGCCCGTATTCAAAGCCGATAAACTGACAAAAGGTCGATCAACCGCCTGTGCCAGCAATAAAGCAATGGTGGTTTTCCCGACTCCCGGTGGACCCCAAAAAATAATCGAGGGTAAATGTCCTTGATCAATCATCTGGCGTAACGGTGCCTGATCACCCAATAAATGATCTTGGCCAATAATTTCGGATAAATCACGCGGGCGAAGCCGTTCAGGAAGTGGAATATGACTATCTGACATCTTGTTATTTCTTTAGTGTGCTCAAAACAAGTCTACTATGTAATTTTAATATCGCGTATTTCAATTGAAATGTTTTACAAAAAAATCCTACTGTTTTTTTCCAGTACTGGGCAATATTGTTGATTATTATTGTGTCCTTTATCTGAATTTACTTTTAAATAGAACTTAGTAGATTTACTTTAATCATCAATATTACGAAATATATGCTTAATAATTCTACTTCTTATTCTTGAAGTGTATAATAATTGTGTGAAATACATCACACTTTTTAATGTTTTGGCCGTTTTTATGGGTGAGCTGCATGAAATATATTTTCAAAAACAAGCCAGTACCGATTAGGCAAGATTTTATCATTAAGCCAGATCACACCACTCCAGCCAATCATTTTCAATTGAATACAGAAAATTTAACTCTTCAAAGGGTATTAGATCAATTACCCCAGCTCATTTGGATCAAAAATAAACAAAACAAATATTATTACAATCAAGTGCTTTGTGACTATCTGGGTATCAATCTCAATCTAGCCGCTACTGAGGATTGTAAAAAATTCATTCATCCTCAAGACTTCGAACATTTCCATCTTCTTTGGCAACAAGCCCTGGCAACACAGCAACCTTTCGAAAAAGAATGCCGGATTAAACATCATGAGCAGGGATATCGGGTTTGCCTGATTGCTGTGCAATATCCAGAAAATCTGGACAATGCTGAATGGATGATGACAGCGACCGATATTCATGATCATTATTTAAAGCAATCTCAACTGACCCAACAAGTTCATGCCCAAAGCAAAATGCTGGATGCCAGTGTCGATTGTATTAAGCTTTTGACGCCAGATGGCCGTGTTAGCCATATGAACCGTTCAGGTTGTCTGGCTTTAGGCGTACCGGTAAATGAAAAAGTTTGGTATGCGGTGGTTAAACTTATTGCCTGACAATGTTCACAAGTCAGGACAACAGGCTTTAACGCATGTGGTCAAAGGCAAAAATGCACGTTTTGATGGCATGAGTATCATTCCTGGTCAAACGCCGCAGTATTGGGACAATATTTTAACCCCGGTGCAAAATGAAGATGGTTCGCTGCAAAGTATTCTGTGTGTGTCCCGAGATATTAGCCAGCAAAAAATTGCTGAGAAAAACCTGCAAAAATTCATTGAAATAGATGAATTAACCGGTTTATATAATCGTCGTGCATTTAATAAAACCTTTAAAAAGGTCATTCAGAATGCACGCCATCAAAAGCAGTCGATTGGTTTTTTGCTGATTGATCTAGATTATTTCAAGCATATCAATGACACCTTGGGACATATTGCGGGTGATCATCTGCTGCAGATTTTAGGTCAGCGTTTCAGTGCGTGTTTTAAAGATGAGATCATTATTTCACGCTTGGGCGGTGATGAATTTGCCATTATTGTGCCGCATCTGAGCGATGAAGCTGAATTAATCCAGATTGCACAAACAGCACGGCAACAGCTGGATATTCCGGTTTGCTATGCAGGACAATACATTAATGGCGGGATGAGTATTGGCTGTGCCATTTATCCTCGCGATGCACAAAATAGTTCAAATTTACTGCGCTGTGCAGATGTCGCACTGAATGATCTTAAAATCAGTGGTCGCGGTGGCATCCGGATGTTTAAAAATGCCATGTTCAAGACCATCGAGCTGACCACCAAACAGCTCGCACTCGCCCGCGCCATTATTCACAACGATAAAATTATTCCGTTCTATCAACCTAAAGTCAGTCTAAAAGATGGAAAGGTCATCGGTTTTGAGGCTTTACTGCGCTGGTATGATGCTCAGGATCAAATCCAGCTGCCTTCACACATTTTCTCGGCTTTTCAAGACTATGAACTGGCGACGCGTATTAGCGAAATCATGCAGTTAAAAGTGTTGAATGACATGACCCGCTGGCTTGAATCCGGACTGGAAATTTTACCCGTTTCAATCAATGCCGCACCGGTCGAATTCTTAAGAGACAACTACGCAGAAACGCTTTTAAGCAGACTTGCCCAGTTTAATATTCCCTATGCAATGATTGAAATCGAAATTACCGAGCAAAGCCTTTCAGAACGTGGCTCTGACTATGTGGTTCGCGCACTGAACCTGTTAAAGCTAACCGGGATTCGTATTTCACTCGATGATTTTGGTACCGGACATTCTTCTTTAACGCGTTTAAGAAACTATCCGGTCGATTGCCTGAAAATAGACCGTAACTTTATCGTAAACATGCACGATGATGTTTCGTCACTGGCCATTGTCAAAGCGATTAGCCAGATTGGCACCAGCATTTCCCTAGAGATCCTGGTTGAAGGCATCGAACACTTAGAACAGCTGGATGCATTGAAAGCATGTGATTGTCATACTGGACAGGGCTTTTATTTTTATCGTCCCATGCCCTCTAGTGATGCCACGCAATTGTTACAGCCTTTGACAACAACTCAATCTTAAATTGTGAATTGATGCGCTAAGCTGCCCGGAAAATGAGGGCCTATGCGCTCAGTATGGTCTTATTAACACAGCAAGTTAGAGTTGATATCTACATAAAATTTTTTAAGTGATTTTCTCAATCAAATTAACGCACCCAACGAACAATATAGTCTTCAATCTCTTCTTCATTGACTTCAACTTCTGAAATACAGCGCCCAGCTGCCGACTTTTTCGCCTTAATCACACTCTCTCGTGTTCCGGTATTTAGATAATGCCAAGACGGTAATTTCTTGCCTTCATTTAAGCGGCGGTAAGCGCAACTTGGAGGCAGCCAGTGAATCGTGTCCAGCTTTTCCAGCGTGAGTTGAATACAATCAGGAACATAGTCAAGACGCTCAGCATAATTACTGCAACGCGCTGTGTTGCAGTCGAGAAGTTTGCACGACACCTTGGTATAAGCCACTTCACCAAGTTCTTCATCTTCCAGTTTGATCAGACAACATAGGCCGCAACCATCACAAAGTGCTTCCCACTCAGTAGGGTTCAGTTCAGCCAAAGGATATTTTTTCCAAAATTCCGGACGTAATTGTTCAGTCATAAAACTAAAAAAGAAAACAGGTTGGACCTATTATAACGTGTTCAAGTTCACATTGTAGGAATGTTATTTTTACTTTAAATCATATATTTATTGTCAAAGTGAACATTTTGCAAACACAAGCATAACAATTTTAGGAATTTCTAGGGCATATACTGAATCTACTTTGAAAACAACAACACTTGGAGAAAACTTATGTTCCGTTGGGCGATTATTTTTGCAGTGATTGCGCTGATTGCGAGTCTACTTGGTTTTGGTGGTGTAGCCGGCTTATCTAAAGATTTCGCGGTTATTTTACTGGTGATTGCAGTGATTCTAGCAATTGTTGGTTTTCTCTCACGTGGAAAGATATAAAGACTACCACTCGTTAAAAACGATTAAACAATGTTAAAAGAGCCAAAACCGGCTCTTTTTTCATATCCAGATTTCATCTTTTGTACCATAAAAATCTGAATCCAAGCCCTGAATGAATGAGGTGAAATTAAAATCATTTTCATCCATTCAATTCAGGCCTTCATTTTAGAATAAACAATGAATTCTTTTCTTATGACCTATTTCTTAAGGTCTGTTTCTTAAGGTCTGTTTCTCAAGGTTTTAAGTGACGTGGTCTAAACCCGGTGACCAGCAAACCGATCGCATAAGCCAAAACACCCACCACACAAAGTCCGATCACTTCAAAAACCCGAATCCATTGCGAAACATCGCCGTTATACCAGGTCAAGGCATACCACAGTGCAGCAATCATGGCAGCATTGGCGATGGCAAACTGAAGGAAAAGTTTCTTCCAGTGTGCTCCAAAACGGAAAATATTGCGTTGATGCAAATAAAAATACAGCATCCCGGCATTGACCAGCGCAGAACCAGAAGAAGCCAAGGCCAAGGCCATATGTTCAGCTTCCCAATGGATCAGTTTGAAGAAGCCAATAAAGATCACGTTTAAAATCGCATTGGCTGCAACCGCCATTAAGCCGACCCGTACCGGTGTTCGGGTATCTTGCTGTGCGTAAAAGCCCGGTGCAAAGACTTTAATTAACATGAAAGAAATCACCCCGGCACTCATACATTGCAAAGCCAATGCCGTCATTTGTGTATCTTCTAGGGTAAATTGCCCACGCTGGAACAACGCCTGAATGATAGGAGTCGACAGCATAAAGAGTGCAATACTGGCGGGAATACCGACCAGCATAATCACTTTTGCAGCCCAGTCGATCATGCCACGGAACTTGGATTGGTCTTGCTCGGCATGACGCATAGAAAGCGATGGCAGGATCACCGTACCAATCGCTACCCCAATTAACCCCAAAGGCAATTCGGTCATACGTTCGGCACTGTATAGCCATGACACTGAACCATCTTGCATGAAGGATGCCCAGATGGTGTTCAGCAGCAAATTGATTTGCGTCACCGAAACACCAAAAAGTGCAGGCAGCATCAGTTTCATGATGCGATCTACACCTTCGTGTTTAAAATCAACTTTCGGTGGAATCAGCAGTTTTTTACGCCATAGCTCTGGGATTTGAATGGCCAGTTGCAATACACCTGCAACCACGACTGCCCACCCCAAGGCCATAATCGGTTCAGCCATATACGGCGTTAACCACCATGCGCCGGCAATCATGGTGACATTCAGTAAAACCGGCGCAAAAGCAGGGGTCGAAAATGATCCGTAACTGTTTAAAATACTGCTGGCAAAAGCGGTCAGCGACATAAACAGTAAATATGGAATGGTCAGGCGAAACATGTCCGTAGCCAAGGCAAATTTTTCCGGGTCATCATGGAAACCCGGTGCATAGATGTACAAAATCGCAGGCGCCGCAATCATCGCCACAAAAGTTAGCGTGGTCATAAAGGTTGCCAGACAACCAAATACCCGACTAATCAGAATTTGCACTTCAGCATGGGTTTTTGTGGTTTTGTATTCGGTCAAAACCGGAATAAAAGCCTGCGAAAATGCTCCCTCGGCAAACAGCCGCCGAAAAAAGTTCGGGATACGAAAGGCAACCACAAAGGTATCGAAATCTTTACCTGCACCAAACACATTCAGCAAAACCACATCTCGGACTAGACCCAAAACCCGAGACAGCATGGTCATTGCACTGACAATAAAGGTCGACCGCCACAGCGCCATCGTTTCCACCCAGTATTAAAATAAGTCGCTATTGTAAAGAAACTTCACAGGAATTTCGTTGTTAAATCATAAAATCGAGCGGTTATTGATCTGCTTTATATTGCTGGATTAATGCTCGGGTTTTTGGCCAATCAAAAAATGGACCTGGATCGGTTTTCCGTCCTGGCGCAATATCCGAGTGCCCTGCCAGATGTTGCAATATTTTCGGATAAGTTGCCTGCAGTGTCGCAATGACCTGTGCCAATACGCTGTATTGCACCTCTTCAAAAGGCTGGTCATCGCTGCCTTCGAGTTCAATGCCAATAGAATAATCATTACATTCTTTTTTGGCCAAATAGGTCGAACGCCCTGCATGCCAGGCACGCTCATTGAAATTCACAAATTGTAAGACTTCACCCGTGCGCAAAATTAACAGATGGGTCGACACCTGCATCCCTTCAATAGTCTGAAAATAAGGATGCTGTGACCAATCCAGCTGATTTTGAAAAAACTGTTCGATATAACCGCCGCCAAATTGCGAGGGTGGCAAACTAATGTTATGCACCACCACCAACTGAATTTCGGTGTGTTCGGGACGTTGATTATAGTTCGGAGAGGGTACTTGCCTTGCACCGATTAACTGACCATCGATGACCTGAAAAGACGGTGCCTGTTGCATATTCCTATCCTGAATCTGATGGGTGTAAGTAGATGATTTTAGCGCAATCCTAAAACTTTAAGCTTAAAATCTCAAATTCCAAAGATAAAAATCTATGGAAAAAACATTTCTTTTAAATGAACAATGCTAATATAACGCGCAATTTTCATGGGTTAAAAAAGATACGGAATTCTAATGAGCATATCTCAATCTTTGTTGGAACACGCCATCCAGATCAATATTCAACAGGCCTTAGAAGAAGATATTGGCGAGGGTGATATCACCGCTTTATTGACCCCTGAAGATGAGCAAGCCACTGCAACCATCATTAGCCGTGAAGACATGGTGCTTGCTGGCCAACCTTGGGTAAATGCACTCATTCAAGCCTATGATGCAACGGTACAAGTGACCTGGCTAAAAAATGACGGTGACCGTGTACAGGCCAATGAAGCCTTTTTAAAATTAGCCGGTTCTGCACGCAGCCTGCTCACCGTTGAACGCCCGGCACTGAATTTTGTACAAACGCTTTCTGCGGTTGCGACCAAAACAGCTGAATATGTCAAACAGTTAGAAGGTTTAAACACCAAACTGTTAGATACCCGTAAAACCCTTCCCGGCTTACGGATTGCACAAAAATATGCGGTCGCGATTGGCGGCGGTCAAAACCATCGTCTCGGTTTGTTTGATGCCTTTTTAATTAAAGAAAACCACATTATGGCAGCGGGCGGCATTGCACAGGCAATTGCCAAAGCACACAACATTGCACCGGGCAAGCCTGTAGAAGTTGAAGTCGAAACCTGGGATGAGCTGAATCAGGCCTTGGAAGCGCATGCCGATATCGTCATGCTGGATAATTTCAATCAACAGCAGATGATTGATGCGGTTCAACATGTTGCCGGCCGTTGCAAGCTGGAAGCATCGGGCAACATCACCATCGAAAACTTACATGAAGTGGCAACATCGGGTGTTGACTATATTTCGATGGGTGTTTTAACCAAGGATGTTAAGGCGGTTGATCTATCGATGCGCTTTAATGCTTAAATCTGCTCAGTATTATTTGTCGGTTTAGATTTTAGTTTAGAGGTTGAATCCTGAGTTTCAGTATGGGATGTGTTCTGTTGCCAAGCCGATTGGACAGATTCTTGTTCTGAAGCTCTGGGGTCACTGGTCATCAGCACAATGGTTACGACACATATAAGCAGGATGATGATATTTAACATTCAATGCTCCTGTAAAAGTGAAGCACCATTCTAATCATTGAATATGAACCTGATTTAAAGCTGGCGTTTCAAAAGGTGCTGCTCTTGCAGCCTTTTTGTATCAGGTCTTCTTACATTCAATTTTTGACTGATCCATAAAAAAACGCACCCCAAGGTGCGTTTTTTTATTTTTAATTAAACAACATTTTTAATAAAACGACTTACCAGCCTAAAGCTTCCTGTTGTTTTTTAATCAATTCTTGAATGCCTTTTTCAGCCAATTCAAGCATCTCGTTACACTGTGCACGGGTAAATGGTTTGTCTTCGGCAGTCCCTTGAAGCTCAATAAACTCACCTGCTTGGGTCATCACCACATTCAAGTCAGTTTGGCAGTTTGAATCTTCTTCATAACAAAGATCGAGTAACGCTTCGTCTTGGTACATACCCACAGAAATCGCAGCCACCAAGCCTTTAAGCGGATCTTGCTTAATTTTCTTTTTCTCAAGCAATACATTCATCGCATCAATGAGTGCTACGGCTGCACCGGTAATAGAAGCGGTACGTGTACCGCCATCTGCCTGAATTACATCACAGTCGATGGTAATGGTATTTTCACCGAGTTTTTTCAAATCGACCATGGCACGCAAGCTACGACCAATCAGACGTTGAATCTCTTGAGTACGGCCACTTTGTTTACCACGAGCGGCTTCACGGTCACTACGGGTATGTGTTGAACGTGGCAACATACCGTATTCAGCGGTTACCCAGCCCTGTCCCTTGCCTTTAAGGAAACGTGGCACTGAATTATCAATACTTGCAGTACAAAGAACTTTAGTATGACCAAATTCAATCAATACTGAACCTTCCGCATAACGCGTATAGTTACGGGTAATTTTTACGTCACGTAATTGATCTAAAGTACGTTGGTCGATACGCATAATGGGTTCTCTTTGGCTAAAATTCATTGCGGCCTAGTATAACAGAAGCCAGCTTGAAGGTTTTGCCGGTCGACTATCGATTGACAAAAACCATAAAATCAAGCTGCTTCTCTTTAGCCACGAGTTAAATGAGGCCCCCATTATATGCGACCTCAAATTTATCTTTATTCAGCTTTAAAAGCTGAATAAAGTTTTTAACTTGTGTTTGGATTGCGCAACCGATGCTGTCCAGGAATTCGGTAAAGAACATTTGGCTAAACGCACCCAGACACTGCCAAACTGTTTAAAGAAACTGGCTTCGTTATAGTTAATGCCATACTCTGCACACAAGGCACGAATTTTCGGTGCCGCTTCTGCATAACGATTGGCAGGCATATCCGGGAATAAATGGTGTTCAATTTGATGGCTCAAATTACCACTTAAAATATGCAGCCATTCTGTGCCGGTAAAATTACTCGATCCGCGAATTTGACGTAAATACCATTCAGCACGGGTTTCAGTTTCAGTATTGTCCGGTTCAAAGGTTTCTGCATCTTCAGTGAAATGACCGTTAAAAATGACCGCTGATGCCCATAAACTACGAATCACGTTGGCTACGGCGTTACCTGCAAATACCGGAATGGCATTTGGACCGGCAATCAGCGGGAAAAACACATAATCTTTGGCGACCTGACGCACAGCCTTTTTACGGAATTTCGCTGACTCGATCCAAACCTCTTTCCAGGTTTTGGTTTTATAGGCAATCACATCTTCCAAATGCAGGTTTTGTACACCCACATACCATTCAAAGAACACCATGAGCTGAATCGTTAAAGGAATATTGAATAAAAAGCGCGGTTCCCATTTTTGCGATTCGCTGACACGAATTAAGCCATAACCGACATCGTGGTCTTTGCCAACAATATTGGTGTAAGTATGGTGAATATAGTTGTGCGTGTATTTCCAGTCATCGCCTGTTGCCATGGTATCCCAGTCATAATTGGCACCATTCAGGTTCGGGTCATTCAGCCAGTCAAACTGACCATGCATCACGTTGTGACCCAGTTCCATATTTTCCACAATTTTGGACAGGCCCAATAAACCGGTACCCAATAACCACACCGGTGGAATCCAACCACCGAACATCAACATTCCGCGTGACGCAATTTCGCTATAACGGACAAAATCACGAATTTTATAAATGTACTGGGCATCTTGCTCGCCAATGCTGTCCATGATGTCACAGCGGATGGCATCGATTTTTTGCCCCAATTCAGCAATTTGTTCAGCACTTAAATGTTTTGATTTACTATTTTCTGGAAACTTAACTGACATATTCATTGTTTTTCTCCGAAGCGGAAATCAGGTACTGCTTTTATTTAAAATGCGAGATGTCGCTTAAATGCCTAAAATTATTTTATTTAGAGATTGATCACGACCGGACTAACGGCTTGGCTAATACATAACTTAATTTGAGTATTGCTATCGTGGTCGATTTCACCGGTCAGCAGGTTTTTGGTAGAACCGCTGACTTTAGTACAGGTACAGGTATTGCAAATACCCATACGACAGCCATGTGCCGGCTTCAACCCTGCCTGTTCAGCACTTTCAAGCAAATTGGTTTTTGCTGCAAACTCTTGTTGTGCACGTAAGAATACCACCGGTTGCACAGTTGCATTTTCATCAACAACCACTTGAAAATATTCCTGTTTTAATTGATTAGCAATACCCAGCTGTTGGTAAATCTGATTCAGGCTTTGCATCATGCCCTTGGCACCACAGGCATAACTTTGGCGTTGCCCGAAATCTGCAACTGTACTTTCAAGCAGTTCTACATTTAAATGCTGTTTCTGTACAAGTGTATTGAAATGATGATAATTGAACTGTGAATATTGTTCAGATAATTGCTGTAATTCGGTATGAAAAGCGTCATCACGGGTAAAATAAATCAGGTCAATTTGGCTGGTTTTTTGAGTAAGTGCCTGTTGCAATAGCGAATAAATCGCGGTGATGCCACTCCCTGACGCCAGTAATAGAATAGAATCTTGAGATGACGTTAATGTGAAATCGCCCTGAACTTGGGAAATTTCCACCACGCTGCCCACGGCCAAATCGGTTAAGGCATTGGAAACTTTACCCTGACGTTTCACCGCAATCACGATGTTCCTGGTCTCGGTGATTTTTACAATTGAATAACTGCGTTGCTGACGAACACCTGCAATCACTAAAGTCACTAAAATACTGTGTCCAGCACGAAACGCTTTTGCATGAAAATTATGATTTGGCTGTAACTGAATCTGATAAAAATCTTCACTCAGCATGTTTATGTCGACAATACTGGCTTTGACTTTTTTCCATGCCCAAACTGGATTCACTTTTTCAGCAATAAAATCGACGAAATCTTCTCGGATCCATTGCGGTTGGTACTGCATCACATGACTCATAGGAGGTTCCTCTTTTTTATTGCTGGTTATTTATTTGAGTGAACAGGTGTTCTTATAGTGAACACTTGTACACTATAATTATTTTTTAGTTCAGTCAACACATGTTCACTGACATTCGTCGTTTAATTTGTTTTTTTTTGATAGACTTCAGGCAGAATTTTTTTAGGGTAATCGAATGTCGATCCGGGATGAGCGTAAACAACAAAGCCGCCAAGCACTTTTGGATGCCGCGCTTGCTTTAAGCACGTCTGGACGTTCTTTTAGTAGCATCAGCTTGCGTGAGATCGCCCGTCATGTAGGGTTGGTACCGACTGCATTCTATCGCCATTTTCAAGACATGAATGAGCTGGGACTGGAATTGGTCGATCAGGTGGCCTTGCATTTAAAAGGCATTTTGCATCAGCTTGGACAAGCCTATATCTACCAGCCCAATACCAAAGCGAAAATCAGTCTCGACCTGTTTTTTCAGGCGGTTGAGCATAATCCTGAACCGTGGGTCTTTATGATTGCCGAGCGCTGGGGTGGATCAGAAGTGATTCGTCAGGCCATTGCCCGGGAAATTAATTTTTTAATTGAAGACTTGGCCAATGATTTATGCAAAATGGAAACGGTACAGCACATCCGCAATCTACAAGACCTTCAAATTATTTCTAATATTTTAATTAATTTATCCTTTACCTGGGCGATGAGCTGGATGGACATCAATCGTCACTATCAGGCGCAAGAACGGACAGAACAACAAAGCCAATTTAAGCTGCAAACCATTACCCAGGTGCATGTGATTTTCCGTGGCATCTCGAACTGGGATACGTCAAAGACAATTGCTGAATAATTCAATGCAGATCAGCCATTAAAAAACCCGCAATCATTGCGGGTTTTTTTAGCGCATAAAACTTATTTCGCTTTACGCTCTTTTTCCACCAGGTAACTCACCACTTGAGTCACTTTGGCATCTTCACCTTGAACCACATATTTACCATTTACCACTACCGCAGGCACGCCGGTCAGTTGATATTGCTGTGCCAATTTATTCGATTGCGCCACTTTTGAGGTAATCGCGAATGAATTAAACATGCTGTTGAATTTTGCTTCAGGTATGCCATATTTCACAAAGAATTTTGCTTGTGATTTCTGGTCAAAAATCTGTTGACCACCGGCATGAATCGCATGGAATAAAGGCAAGTGGGTTCTCTTGCGAACGCCTAATGCTTCAGATACATAATAACCGCGCGCACCTTGTTCCCAGACTGGATTCATCGAAGCCGGTGTGCGCACAAAGTTGACATCTTTAGGAATTTTTTTCAGCCAAGCCTGCATATGCGGCTCTAATTTAAAGCAGTGCGGGCAGCCGTACCAAAAGAACTCACGTACTTCAATTTTGCCAGGAACTTCAACTTTACCCGGCTTGGCAACCACGGTGTAATCTTTACCCGCGACAAAATTGGCAGCCATTGCCGTACCTGAACAGGCAAAAATAGCAGTAGCAAGACCACCTAAAAGGAATTTTTTCATTGAACTTATTGTCCTCTAAATCGTTATGATTAATTTATACGATGACTATAAATCAATTATGCCGAATTCGTTTTCATTCTGTGAACTTTTTTACAGCTTTTATCGCTTTTTTGAGAATAAACGCTACACTAAGCGCCTATAACTTTTTTTAAAATATAACGACTTGATTGAGGTGATACCGATGTCGCAATTGAATGTTGATCCACAAGAAATTGCCAAATTTGAAGCGTTCGCAGCCATATGGTGGGATCAGCATTCTGAGTTCCGTCCACTGCATCAGATTAACCCTTTACGCTTAAATTGGATTGATGAACATTCAGGCGGTATTAGCGGTAAAAAAGTCCTTGATGTCGGCTGCGGTGGCGGGATCTTGTCGGAAAGCATGGCACGTCGCGGTGCATATGTTTTGGGAATCGACATGGGCGAAGCACCCTTAAATGTGGCACGTATCCATGCAGAACAAGAAGGCGTTGAAAATATTGAATATCGCCAGGTTCCGGTTGAACAGTTGGCGGAAGAACAAGCCGGACAATATGACGTGGTCACTTGCATGGAAATGCTGGAGCATGTGCCCGATCCGGCATCGATTATTCAGGCTTGCCAGAAGCTGGTCAAACCGGGTGGTCATGTGTTCTTCTCGACCATTAACCGTAATCCAAAATCTTATTTATTTGCGATTATTGGCGCGGAATATGTACTGCGTATGCTGGCCAAAGGCACGCATGATTATCATAAATTCATCAAGCCTTCTGAACTTGCGCATGACATCCGTAGTGCCGGCTTAAAACTCAAAGACATGACCGGTTTGCATTTCAACCCGATCACCAAACGTTACTGGCTGGCACCGAATGTTGATGTGAACTACATGGTTTACACGGTAAAAGAAGGTGCTGAATGAAAGCAGTACTGTTTGATCTAGATGGCACATTGATAGACACCGCTGCCGACTTTATTCGCATTATTCAGGACATGTGCCGCGATAAACAGTGTGAAGTGGTTGCTGCAGATTTGATTCGCACCCAGGTCTCTGAAGGCGCACGTGCCATGGTGAAACTGGTCTATCCGGAACTGGATGTTGAAGACCCGGTTTTCCTTGCCCATCGGCAACGTTTTTTAGACCTATATGGTGAAGATATTGCAGTCGATACCGACCTATTCGAAGGCATGGATCCGCTGCTTGAAGAACTGGAAAGCCTGGATATTCCTTGGGGGATTGTCACCAATAAGCCGCGCTGGTTAAGCGAGTCCTTGCTTAAGGCGCTGAACCTGACTGAGCGCTGTGCGGTTCTGGTTTGCCCTGAAGATGTCAGCAAAACCAAACCCGATCCTGAACCGATGTATCTGGCAGCCAAGCAAATTCAGCTTCAGCCAGAAGACTGTATCTATGTGGGTGATCATCCGCGTGACATTGATGCCGGCCGTAACGCAAATATGTACACCATCTTGGCGGGCTATGGTTATTTACCATTGCAACACAAAGATGACTTAACAGCATGGCACGCTGATTGTATAGTCAACACAGTTGCCGAATTGCATCAAGTGATTAATCAGCTGGTCTCAGCAACGCAACATAATAATTCTCTGATTTCATAACGACATAACAATATATAAACGAGGAGGTATGCAATGAAATATTCAGAATATCACCCTCGCCCCGATCTGTTAAAAGATCGCATTATCCTGATTACAGGTGCGGGCGATGGTATTGGTCGTGCAGCTGCAATTAGCTATGCCCTGCATGGGGCAACAGTGGTACTGCATGGGCGCACCCTCAATAAGCTTGAAGTCATTTATGATGAAATTGAAAGCCTAGGTGCGCCGCAACCGGCTATTCTGCCTTTGCAACTCTCCAGCGCCTCTCCTCGAGACTATGAGTTACTGGTCGATACTTTAGATAAACAGTTTGGTCGCCTGGATGGCATTTTGCACAATGCCGGTATTCTGGGTGAACGCACAGAACTTGCCCATTATCCGGTCGATGTCTGGGATGATGTGATGGCGGTGAATCTGCGCGCGCCATTTTTACTCACCCAAGAACTGTTACCGTTGCTGCATAAATCCGAACATGCCTCTGTAGTTTTTGCCAGTTCTGGCGTAGGCCGCGAAGCACGTGAGCGTTGGGGTGCATACTCGGTTTCTAAAATTGCCATTGAAGCGGTGAACCAGATTTTTGCCAAAGAAAACGTCTATCCGAATGTACGTTTTAACTGCATCAATCCTGGCGCAACACGTACTGCAATGCGTGCAAAAGCCTATCCAGATGAAGACCCAATAACCTTGGCAACACCTGAGATGATCATGCCGGCTTACCTGTATTTGATGGGTGACGACAGCTTGGATCTGAATGGTCAAAGCATTGATGCGCAGGATTAATCCTTAAAAAGATCAAAAAGGGAGTCATGCTCCCTTTTTATCGTCTTTACTTAAAGAAAAAAACTCTTAGATCATAAAAACTTATAAATCGTATTTTTAAATAACTTTTACAATAATATTCGGTTTTCCAAATTATTAAAATAAGCCTATGCTCATTCTCATTGAAAAACACAGCATATGAGGAACAGATTATGGCTGATCAAACACGTAAAATTGAAATGATTCGTCGCATTAAAAACTTAAAGCTTTCAAATACATTGATTGCAGGCCTTGATGATGCAGGGCAAGCAGAAGCGATTGCAGAGGCGGTCAGCTCACTTCAGCACCTTACTGAACAATGGAACTGAAACAATTTATTGAACAGTCGCCAGCGGGCTGTTCAAGCCTTTTGGCAGAACAATTTTGAATCAATAAAATCCATATCTAAAATTTGATACAAAGTTTTTATCAGTCGCTTGTTTTTCTGGTATTTAATATCGACTATAAATTTTCTAAAGATTTTTAAATCGTGAGATATTTCTGCATAATATCCTTATTATCTCTGCATTTTTTAATAAATGAGTGATTTATCTTCACAGTTTCTCTGCAATTTTTGCGTACATTAGCATTATTGAAATTAATAAATTTTCTATGAGGGTTCAACATGAAAAAGATTTTGACAATTCTGGCAATCTCTTTCAGTGCATTGATGGCAAACAGTGTAACCACTGCTGCACCTCACGAGAAATACGATAACCATCGTGGTTGGGATCAACCTCATCAGTCGAATAAGGGTCGGGATTTTCGTGACCATGATGACGATGACCGTATGCAAGATAAGCGCCGTGGCCGTGAAGAACGCGGGGTAAAACGCCTGCAACAGCATAAATGGCAAACCGGTTATGTCATGCCGCAGCATTATCGGGGTAATGGCTATAAAGTCGACTACAAGAACCATGACTTGCCGAAACCTTCTCGTAACCAGCAGTGGTACAAAATCAATAACGACTATATTTTAGTAGATACTGACAGTAATAATATTTTACGTATTCAGGGTTTTTAAGCTTAGTTTTTAAACTCTCCATGCCCAAACTCCGGTTTGGGCTTTTTTTATTTCTTAGATTAGCATTTGAAGTGCAACACCATGTTGTTGCCATAATACCTGACTCGGACTTTTAAAGCCGAGTCTTTTTCTTGGACGATGATTCAAGCGTTGAGTAATTTCTGCAATATATGCATCC
>Ga0308160_10000217_pt1 | contig 143363 bp, 123 predicted proteins | sample PhyFR1_FD_201036 | JGI IMG/M metagenome (GOLD analysis project Ga0308160, IMG submission 201036) | Phyllosphere microbial communities from UC Gill Tract Community Farm, Albany, California, United States - DLSLF.R1 | ecosystem: Host-associated > Plants > Phyllosphere > Unclassified | place... | reverse complement strand
ACCGTTACTTCGGCGGTTCGGGCGCGATGCAGATGCCGGTGCCGATGATGAACGTCATCAACGGCGGCGCCCACGCCGACAACAACCTGGACATCCAGGAATTCATGATCATCCCGGTCGGCGCCCCGTCGTTCAAGGAAGCCATCCGCTACGGCGCCGAGATCTTCCACACCCTGAAGAAAATCCTGCACAGCAAGGGCCTGAACACCGCGGTCGGCGATGAAGGCGGTTTCGCGCCGTCGGTCGCCAACCATGAAGAAGCCATCAAGCTGATCATGCAGGCGATCGAGCAGGCCGGCTACGAAGCCGGCACCCAGATCGCCATCGGCCTGGATTGCGCCGCCAGCGAATTCTTCAAGGACGGCAAGTACGTGCTGGAAGGCGAAGGCGGCCTGCAACTGTCGGCCACCGACTTCACCAACATGCTGGCCACCTGGTGCGACAAGTACCCGATCATCTCGATCGAGGACGCGATGGCCGAAGGCGACTGGGACGGCTGGAAGATCCTGACCGACCGCCTGGGCAAGAAGGTGCAGCTGGTCGGCGACGACCTGTACGTCACCAACACCAAGATCCTGAAAGAAGGCATCGAGAAGGGCATCGCCAACTCGATCCTGATCAAGATCAACCAGATCGGCACCCTGACCGAGACCTTCGCCGCCATCGAAATGGCCAAGCGCGCCGGCTACACCGCCGTCATCTCGCACCGTTCGGGCGAGACCGAGGACTCGACCATCGCCGATATCGCCGTCGGCCTGAACGCCCTGCAGATCAAGACCGGCTCGATGTCGCGTTCGGACCGCATGGCCAAGTACAACCAGCTGCTGCGCATCGAGGAAGACCTGGGCGACATCGCCAGCTACCCGGGCCGCGACGCCTTCTACAATCTCCGGTAATTTCGTCTCCCCGAGACCAGGAAGCCGTCCATCGGGCGGCTTCGTTTTTTCTCCATCCCATGCGCCTCATCACCCTTGCCCTCGCCGCCTTGCTGCTGCTGATCCAGTACCCGCTGTGGCTGGGGAAGGGGGGCTGGCTGGTCGTCACCGACCTCGAAAACCAGCTCGCGGCCAGCCGCGCCCGCACCGACCAGCTCAAGGCGCGCAATGCCAAGCTCGATTCCGAAGTCCACGACCTGAAGGAAGGCCTGGGCGCGGTCGAGGAGCGCGCGCGCTACGACCTCGGCATGATCAAGCAGAACGAAATCTTCGTGCAGGTGCTGCGCAAGGATGAAAAGCCGGCCACCATGATGACCGTGCCGCCGCCCAAGCCCGAACCGAAGCCGGGCAAGGGTCCGAAGAAACCGCTGTCCCCACCGGAAGACTGACCATGGCCGACCAGGCAAACCCTCCCATCGACCCGGCGCTCGATACGCTGGAAGCCATCGCCGCCTATCTCGCCGCCGCCTTCGAAGCCGGCGATGCCGAGCGCCTGACCCGCGCCCTGGCCAGTGTCGCGCAAGCCGACGGCCTGGCCGAGCTGGCCGCCGCCACCGGCTTGCCGCGCGCGCAGCTGGCCGACGCCCTGAGCGCTGGTGAAATGAGCCTCGAGACGACGCTCACCATCATGAAGGTGATCGATCTGCACCAGCCGGGCGAGGGTGGGGCGTCGATCAACTGAGTTTTTGTGGCATGCTATGTTCGCTGTATTTTAATTTCCAAATTACAATACTATCAACATGAGGCGGGTGCCGGGCATGCAGCGAAAGACAATCGGACTACTGGGCGGTATCGGCTGGGCCTCGACGGCGGCGTACTACCGGCACCTCAACGAGCAGATTGCCGCGCGCCTGGGTGATGCCCATAGCGCGCGCATCGTCGTGCAAAGCATGGATCAATTCGACTTCACGTCGCGCGCAGCGCATGCCGATCCAGCGCTGATCCTCCGTTTCATTGCCGAGCAAGTAGCCCGTCTCAAGGCGGGCGGTGCGGACTTCTTCCTGTTTTGTGCAAATGGCGCACACCGGTTCGTGCCGGCGCTGTTGCCGCTGGTCGACCTGCCCTTCTTGAGCATCGTCGATGCAACCGCCTCAGAGGTGCGGGCCTCGGGCATACGCAAGGTCGGATTGCTGGGCGTGCAGCAAACCATGTCGGGACACTTCTATCATGAACGCCTGGCCGAACATGGCGTCGATGTGATCACGCCTTCGGCCGCGGACCAGGCGACGATCCACGCGATTATCTCTAACGAACTCGTGCACAACAGGATCTCCGCGTCCAGCCGCCGCATATTCGTCGACATCATCGATGGCCTGGCCACGCAGGGCGCGCAAGGATGCATTCTGGGGTGCACCGAGATACCCTTGCTGATCAGCGCAGCCGATGTGACTATTCCTGTATTTGATACGATGCAGATACACTGCAAGGCAGCCGTCGCGTATGCCTTGGCTCGCGAGGTGTAGGGAAGGGGAGAATGCGTGCAGGCGGCTGCGAGGCGCACGCGCTGCCTCTCCTCGCACTCTAGCGGGCGGATAGCCGATTCTGCCCGGCAGTGCCGGGCAGAAGGTCATGCAACGATCAGGTCTGGCTGCCGTCGGCTTCGTTGCCGAGGAAGGAGCGCAGCATCCATGCGTTCTTTTCATGGATTTCCATGCGGTCGCTCAGCATGCCGGCGCTAGGCTGGTCATTCGCCTCGTCGGCGATGCGGAAGGCCTTGCGCGCGGTGCGGATCACGGTTTCCTGGCCTTCGACCAGCTGGCGCAGCATTTCTTTCCAGTCCGGCACGGTCGGCTCTTCCTTGATCGAGGACAGCTCGGCGTAGCGGGCGTAGGTGCCCGGTGCGAAATGACCCAGTGCGCGGATGCGTTCGGCGATGTCGTCCAGCGCGTTCCACAGTTCGGTGTACTGTTCTTCGAAGATCGAATGCAGCGGCTGGAACATCGGACCGGTCACGTTCCAGTGGAAGTTGTGGGTCTTCAGGTACAGCAGATAGCTGTCGGCCAGGGTCTGCGACAGCGCTTCGGCGATCTTGGCGCGGTCTTCCGTGGTGATACCGATATCGATGCTCATGGTGTTCTCCGTTTCGTGATAGTTGTTGGCAATGCGGCAGAGCCGCCTGATAGATATCAGCTTATCATTATTGGCAAAACTTTGTCGCGCAAATTCTTAATGGTGCGGATAGATGGAATTGATGGCACGACAGCACAGACCGATCAGGTGCACCGCATCAAGAGCGGGCCTTGATCGTGCAACGCGTCATCGATTTACATCGAAGCTCGCCGATGCGTCAAGTATGGCAAACATGGCAGCATCAGCAATAGAAAATTGCGCTTCTATAAGCTCCTCAGCGATAACAGAAAGGAAATGCAGGCCGCCGCCTTGCTCGATCAAGTTGGCGCAATCGATCTCGATAAGCTGCGCAATAGTCCGCGCATCCATCGCAAGGAATTGTCCGCTCAAGCGGCTTGTTGTGCCACGATGATGGATCGCATCGATCCAGCCCCACGGGCGGCTAGTCGAATGAAACAGATAAACCAGGTTTTCCGCTTCTTGCCCAATCAATGCTCGGAGTTTATTTCGATGTTCCAGCCCTAGGCTTATATGCTTAAAGGCGTTCGTGCCATAGATGCTGTGAAACAGGCCGGCACAACAAACTGTTTCCTCACATCGCCATGTTTTTAGGAGCCAATAGGTTCCCCAAAGATGATCGAACAGTGTTCGTCTGCTATGCGCCTGCGTGACGGCCCCGTATTTTTCAAGAAACTCGGTATATGCCGGCTTGCTCATATCATATTTTTTCGAATAACTGCGTCTTTATGACAATCGAAATCCGCAACTCAGGGCACTCACGGCTTGGTGCTTGCGCTTTATGTAATATCGACCCTGGGAAGAAAACGAGGCGTCCGGGACGCGGAGCAATCGCTTTCACGATATCGTCATTTTCCTTGGAGAAAAAAACTATTTCACCTGACCAGTTCCTTCGCCAAACCTGATGAGCATAATAAATTGTTGTGAAGTAATTTTCTTCATCTGTACTATCAGTATGGACATATCCTTCTACTCCATACGTGTGTGCATTTGCATAAACCCGCAACGGTACGTGGCCGCGTAGTAATTCTTTAGATAAAAAATCCCACAGTGCCGCAATCGGCGCTGCAATCTCGTTATCGATCAGATCAGGCAGGCAACTCTCTCTGTTTTTGGTGTCTTTTCCAGCAAAATGTGCGTGCCAGAACGAATAGCGATCTTGCCCGCCGTTGGACCGCCAACCGTATCCCCAGATTGGAAGGCGCACGAAATCTGCGATTCGTTTTTGTAAATCAATCGGGATCACATCATCGTGGATGATAATATCATTTTGAGTCGTCATCGTTTGTATGGGCCTGATCGTTGTTGGCAAACTGGTTTCGTTAAATGGACCCTGCATGAAAGCGGAAAAACCATCGTCCTGCCTTGAGATCCCCGGGAAATAATGTCTTGTCTATTTTTTTCTGAGGAGCCACCATGCTCCCGCCAAGGAATAAAAAGTGACCGCGAGAATCGCAAGACTCGTCCAGGGTGCGGGGGAAGCCGTCATCCACTTGCTCAATCCTGCGAACACAAGAAAAATTCCTAGTAGTTCGGCTTGACGTTTGTGACCTAGTTCCGAGATTTCGCTAATTCCAGCCCATCCCAGGAAGAGGCACATCGTCATCAGTAGATTATAGATTCCATTGGAAACATTCGAAAATCCTAGTTCGTATCCGTCAAGGACGTCCAGAGCCAAAGCAATCAGGCCTGCAGTGAGGGTAACTAAAATACGGAAGATGAATCTACGGGGCATTACGTCTCTCCCTATTCTGCACTCAGAACGGTACGACAGCCAATCATACTGCTTCGTGTTCGATTATTTCTCGCCTGCATTTTTCAGCCATGCAGGCGGAGAAATAAATTCTTCCGTCAGTGACAGCGTGTCCAGCAATTTTGCGAAATCAAAATAACGCAGTTGTTGTACGCGGCTTCTGCATTGTCTAAAGCATTCCACAATGCGATCTCTACGGTAAGTACACAAGCGATTCCCACCGCAGTCGTCACTACGCCAAGCACGGCAGCTCCGCATGCGATGTCGGCCGCATCTGCAGTGCGGTATGCCGTTCTCTGGGTGGCTTGGTAGGTGTTTTCACATGTCATTTGATAGGCAGTTCCGCATGCCGCGCAAGCCGCCTGATCAATGCTGTATGCCCCGCCATATTCATCGGTCTCACCGCCGCCATAATCGCCGACATCATCATATCCTCCACCGTCACCAGGGTCACCACCGTAGTCGTCGCCATAATCGCCACCGTAATCTCCGCCACCACCACCATAATCACCGCCTCCACCGTAGTCACCGCCACCGGCATCGACTTCCAGCAGCATCGGTGCAAGGGAAGGTGGGACGCTACTGCGTGGAGTGCGCACGATTTCCATTGCGGAATAAGTAGTTTGCCCGCTGAACGATCCCAACAGCCCATTGCCATACAGCGGGTCGTACCATCCGTCCACTGGAGAGGCGCTACTATCGGCGAGAATATTTGTCGTTTCCGACGCCTCTTGTTGAAGTACCGCTTCCCCATTCGCACTGCGCACGATACTCAACCCGCTAGTGTGGACCATTCGCGAAGCGACCCCTGTTTCCATGTCGTATTCGACCTGAAACGTACGTTGCAACGCATCTGTCCATTGCGTCATGGACCCGTGTTCGTCGTAAGCAAATGATCTCGACTGACCATGGGAGTTCTCCAGCCCGACAATACGTCCGGATGCATCGCGCGTCGCGAGCGCCCAGTCTCCCTCGGTGTTAGTGATTTTGCTCAAGGCACCTCGCCTATCACGCAAAAAAGTGAACTGTTTTCCCGTTGAGTCAGACCATTCGAGTAGTTGCCCTCGAGCATTTCTTCGTGCATTGGAATTGTAGGAGTTCATCATTTTTTCAGACACTACAAAGCCCGCCGCATCGTAGCCAAGATCGACTCTTGGCCGTCGTTTCGATCCCGAAATGCGGCTAAGTCGCCCTTCTTTTGTATATGCAATATCCGGTTGGCTCCGATACCCCGTCAACTTAACCCTGCCACTTTCATGAGTAGCATCGTACGATCTGGTTTTTCTCGGACTTTTTGCGGCAATAATTTTTTTGCTTGCGTTGTATTCAAACGAGGTTGGACCCGCCGCATCAATTGTGCGCAATAACAAACCCGTGTCGCTGTACTCCCATGCTCTCTGATATTTGCCGTTATCGAATTCAATAAGGCGACCACCACCATCATATTTGTATCGGAATGTTTTCCCATCTGTTTCTACCGAGGTGCGGTGACCTAAGGAATCATAAGTAACCTTCAGATCACGCGTGTGTGCATCTGGTGGAGCGACGCCTGTTAACTGCCCATTCAGGTTATGCTCCAACTCGACAATACGCCCGTCGGAACTAGTCAAGATGGTGACTGGAGCTTCCCCGATCGCCGAAGCTGAATAAGCATAGTCAAAACGTCCTGCTATGGTAGTTGTTTGGGCTACCCGCAGGTCTTTGTAATTGACCTTTAGGACGACCGTTCCTTCGGGATCGATAATCTGCGCCAGTCTTTCGTTTTCCGAAATGTATCGCCAGGTTGCGCCCGTGACATCGATTTGCGAGACAAGCACATCGCCAGCATAGGCGAACTTAACGCTACGTCCCGCGCTGTCATCTAATCGAGTCAGCATGCCGGAATCTGACCATGTCAGCTCGATATACATTGTCCTCGCGGAGTTCTCAATCGCCAGCATCCTGCCATGAGGATCACGTTTGATATTTACGCCGCTATCTGAGGAAAAATCAATCGCGCTCAAATAGTACGATTCGTTGAATTTTCTGTATGTGCGTTTAATACAGGCAGAGATATACTCATCGAGAGCCCCGTCAGGATTTCTTACGAATTTCCTGTGCCTGCTTAAACCTGGTTTGGCATTCACAAAGGTTGTCTGATCGGAACTGATATGAAATTCGATCACATCGCCTGCGGCCGTTGTCAACATTGCGTTATCGCCGTTGAGCTTGATAACATCATCGTAAGTTGTAGTCCAGCCTCGTCCAAGTCCGTTATTGATGGTCCTGCCGCTGTTGTACAATCTGTCGAAATGTAGGGATGGCGAGCCGTTAAGATTCAGGTCGCTCATGGAAAATGCCAACTGCCCGGTTGCTGACGCTACATATTGAACGTGGACCCCCGCGCGCGAAGAACGAGACACTGAGCGTAATATGGTCGGCAAAGCAACATTTTTAATGACAGATGCTGAATCTAGGACATTAGCGAATACCGTCCGCACTTTATCCGTGCTTGCACAACTAGTACAGGCCGGAGCGGTAGCGCGTGATCCAGTTAGAAGATCAAGACCATTTGCGAAGCTGGAGTTCTCGAAACACGGTAAAAACAAAGTAGAAGCTACAGCTTTTAATGTCTGCCTGCGCGTAACCATGACGTAGTCCTTTCAGGGGGGCTCTTCAAAGATATTATTCCTTGTAGCGAAACCAGTCTACCCGCCGGTTCGGAACTATTTCTCTCACATTGTAACGTTTTTGCTCTATTTTCCGTGTTTGAGAACAATAAACTATTCATGAGGAATATCAGTAAATACGTATTATTAAATCTGCATATAAATGTGAAAAATAATAATGGATCACTCGTTAAATTGTATTTATATTTTGACCTGAATATCGGTGGTAAGACTTTTCCGCAGAGTTCCAGAACAATCCTGATCGTTAGCAGCTCTCGGTTGTTTGGAGCTGGGGATAGTGTGCCATGCTATGTAGGCCGTATTGCCTTTGTAAGCATGTCTCGCAATCGAACACATCAATACAAAAGAAAGGCCCCATTAATGGGGCCTTTCAATGATGGCTACTATGGCGGTCGCTACACTATGGGCGCCTTACGCCGCAATGGACGCTTCGGCAAAGTGGTGCAATCCTGCTCCGATGCGTGAAAGTCGCCAGAGGAATGAAGTGTATCGGAGTAATCTCCAATACGCGTCTCTATTCCTTGGGTTCGATCGTCGCAGTGCGCGAACGCGCAGAGCGGACTCTGCGTTCTTATCAGTGCTTGATGTCGGACACCGGCGCCACCGCGTCGGCGGTACTGTCGGTGGCGAACAGCTGGGCGCAGTCGACCGCGTCGAAGCCGTAGTGCTTGCCGCAGAAGTCGCAGTTGATGCCGAGTTCGCCGAGGTCGGCCAGCGCGGATTCGACTTCCTCGATGCCGAGCATCTTGAGCATGTTGCCGACTTTTTCGCGCGAGCAGCTGCACTGGAATTCAGGATGCTGCGGGTCGAATACGCGGATCGTCTCTTCCCAGAACAGGCGCTTGAGCAGGGTCGGCACATCGGTGCTCAGCAGCTCGGGACGCTGCAGGGTGCCGCCCAGGGCCAGCGCGCGGTTCCAGGTTTCCAGGTCTTCTTCCTCGGTGGCCTGTTCGACCTGGCCTTCGACGGCGCTGTTGCGCGGCAGCTTTTGCAGCAGCAGCCCGCGCGCGACATTATCGTCCGCCGCCAGCCACAGCTTGGTGTCCATCTGCTCCGAGCGCAGCATGTAGTTTTCGATGACGGTGGCGACGTTGTCGCCGATCAGCGGCACCACGCCCTGGTAGGGCTGCTGGCCCGGGACCTTGTCCTTCGGATCGAGGGTGATCACGAAGCGGCCCTTGCCGTTCTGGTTCAGCAGGTCGACCAGGGTCGCGTCTTCCGCCACCGTGCTGTTGGCCGCCAGCTTGGCGGTGGCGCGCAGGTGCAGGTCGGCGTCGCATTCGACCACCAGCAGCTGCACCGGCCCGTCGCCGAAGATCTGCATCACGATCGCGCCGTTGAACTTCAGGTTGGCCGACAGCAGCGCCGCCGCGGCGACCATTTCGCCCAGCAAGCCTTTCACTGCGGTCGGGTATTCGTGGCGCGCCTGGATCTCGCGCCACGCATTGGAAATCTCGACCAGCTCGCCGCGCACGGCGGCGTTGTCGAAGATGAATTTTTGCAGGATGTCCTTGCTGGTATCAGTCGTCATTCTTTATCCGATTTTCTTGAGTTCCGCCTTGAAGCGGCGGCCGCGTTCGACATAGCCGGCGGCGTTGGCTTGCAGGCGGAGCAGGTCGTCTTCCGTGAGGGTGCGCACTACCTTGGCCGGGCTGCCCAGGATCAGCGAGTGATCCGGAAATTCCTTGCCTTCGGTCACCAGGGCACCGGCGCCGACCAGGCAACCCTTGCCGATCTTTGCGCCGTTCAACAACACGGCCTGGATCCCGATCAGCGAACCGTCGCCCACCGTACAGCCGTGCAACATGGCCTGGTGGCCGATACTGACGTTCTTGCCGATCACGAGCGGGTAGCCCATGTCGGTGTGCATCACCGTGCCTTCCTGCACATTGCTGTTCTCGCCGATGGTGATGCGTTCGTTGTCGCCGCGGATCGTCACCCCGTACCACACCGAGGCATTCGCCTCGAGCGTCACTTTGCCGATCAGGTTGGCCGACTCGGCGACATAAGCCGAGGCGTCGATCTCGGGCGCGTGGTCGCCCAACTGGTAAATCGCCATGGATGTGCTCGCGGAAGTGGTTTCAAAAGTGCCGCTATTTTACGCCCTCGCGCTTGCCATCGTCCGGCAAGCGGCCTAGATGGGGACGAGGCCTGCCATTGCAAGCGGCGCAAGCTGCTTCGCCAGGACGATTTCTGCTTATAATAAAACGGTCGTACTATTTCCAGCTTGCAGCCATCACCAAGAGAGCCCCATGACACCGTCCCGTTCCGAATTCCTCACCATCCGCGGCCTGCGCACCCACGTCCGTCACTGGGGCCGCGAAGGAGCGCCCAAGCTGTTCATGGCGCATGGCTGGATGGACATGTCGGCCTCCTTCCAGTTCGTCGTCGATGCCCTGCAGGGCGACTGGCACGTGATCGCCCACGACTGGCGCGGCTTCGGCCTGAGCCAGCGCTCGGGCCAGGACACCTACTGGTTCCCGGATTATTTTGCCGACCTGGAAGCGATTCTCGACCATTATTCGCCGCACGAGGCCGTCAACCTGCTGGGGCACAGCATGGGCGGCAACATCGTCAGCGTCTACGCCGGGGTGCGGCCGGAGCGCATCGCGCGCCTGATCAACCTGGAAGGCTTCGGCCTGCCGGCAACCAAGCCGGAGCAGGCGCCCGGGCGGTATGCCAAGTGGCTGGACGAACTCAAGGCGCCGGCGGCTATGCGCGGCTACGCCGGCGTGGACGAGGTGGCGGCGCGCCTGCAAAAGACCAACCCGCGCCTGTCGAATGCGCGCGCGGCTTTCCTGGCGCAGCACTGGGCGGCCCCGAACGCGGCGGGCGAATGGGAAATCCTTGGCGATCCGGTGCACAAGATGCAGGGGCCGCTGCTCTACCAGGCGGAGGAAGTGCTGGCCTGCTGGCGCCGCATCAGCGCGCCGGTGCTGTGGATCGAGGCCGAGCATACCGACATGTGGCGCTGGATGGGGCCGAAGGAGCAAGCCCGTCACGAAGTCGACCGGCGCCTGGCGCAGATCCGGCAGGTGACGCCGCGCATGATGCCGGCGGCCGGGCATATGTTGCACCACGACCAGCCGGAATTGCTGGCGCAGATGATCGAGGAATTTGTAGGGTGGGCTCCTTGAGCCCAGCCTACGTTTCGGTCGTCGCCGCCTGATGCGCGTACAATAAAAACTCACTCACCCATTCGCCTGCCATGCTGAAAGTCGACCTCCATTGCCATTCCAATGTCTCCGACGGCGTGCTCGCGCCCGCCGCGGTGGCGGCCTATGCCCGCAAGGGCGGTGTCGATGTGTGGGCGCTCACCGACCACGACGAGGTCAAGGGCATCAAGGCGGCGCGCCAGGCGGCGGGGGAGTTGGGCATGCGCTTCGTGGCTGGCGTCGAGATCTCGGTCACCTGGGCCAACGAAACCGTGCACGTGGTCGGCCTGCAGATCGACGAGGATGCGCCCCAACTGGTGCAGGGCCTGGCCGCCACCCGTGCCGGGCGCGACGCGCGCGGGCGCGAGATCGCGCTCCAGCTGGCGCGCGCCGGCATCCCGGGCGCCTACGAGGGCGCGCTGAAATACGTCGCCAATCCGGATCTGCTGTCGCGCACCCACTTCGCACGCTACCTGTGCGAGATCGGCGCCTGCGACAACACGCCCGAGGTGTTCCGCAAATACCTGAGCGAAGGCAAGCCGGGCTACGTACCCCACCGCTGGGCCTCGCTGGCCGACGCGGTCGGCTGGATCCGCAGCGCCGGCGGCATCCCGGTCATCGCCCACCCGGGCCGCTACCGCTTCGACCGCACCGCCGAGGGCGCGCTGTTCGACGAGTTCAAGCAACTGGGCGGCACCGCGATCGAAGTGGTGACCGGCAGCCATACGCCGGACCAGTACGAGACCTATGCCGAGATGGCGCGGCGCTACGGCTTTCTGGCGTCGCGCGGGACGGATTTCCACGCGCCAGGGGAGGCAAGGGTGGAGTTCGACAAGCTGGCGCCCTTGCCGGCGGGGTTGGTGCCGGTTTGGCATGATTGGTTTTAGGCTGGTTCGTCATCCCCGCGGAAGCGGGGATCCATGCTGAGCTGCCGAAGTAGTTCGTTGTTCGAAGCCTCGATACTATTGACCTTGGATACTCAGTATGGGTTCCCGCTTTCGCGGGAACGACGGATGATGGCGAGGGGCGCAATGGAAGGCTTGAAACTCCATCAGGCCAACCTCATCTTGTCCCCTCACAAGAAAGCCACCAGGTCCCAAGCAATGACCCACTATTTCGAAATCCACCCGGTCGACCCGCAACAGCGCTTGATCCGCCAGGCCGCCCAGCTCATCCAGTCGGGCGGTATCGGCGCCGTGCCGACCGATTCCGCCTACTCGCTGGTCTGCCGCCTGGACGACAAGGGCGCGGTCGAGAAGTTGCGGCGTATCCGCGGCGTCGACGACAAGCACCACCTGACCCTGCTGGTGCGCGATCTGTCCGAGATCGCGACCTATGCGCGCGTCGACAACCGCCAGTACCGTCAGCTGAAAGCGGCCATGCCCGGCCCCTACACGGTGATCCTGGAAGCGACCAAGGAAGTGCCGCGCCGCCTGTCCCATCCTTCGCGCAAGACCATCGGCGTGCGGGTGCCGGAAAACCCGATCCTGCTGGCGCTGCTGGCGGAACTGGGCGAGCCGCTGATCGGCACCACCCTGCAATTGCCGGGCGACGAGCACATGCTGTCCGATCCGGACGAGGTGCGCGAGCGCCTCGACAAGCAGATCGAGCTGCTGATCGACGGTGGCGCCGGCACCCTCGAGCCGACCACCATCGTCGACCTGACCGGCGACGAGCCGGTGCTGGTGCGCGAAGGGCGCGGCGACCCGTCCGTGTTCGGGCTGTAATCTCGCCGTCATCGCCTTGTAAATTGCAGCAAATCCGCGCCCGCCACGCCGCAGTGGCGGCCTTCGGTCTGTCCCCGGCCGCCCGCTCTGCTAAAATCCCCGCCTATGGATGAACTTATACGCAATCTGGCGGTCTACGCACTGCCTGTCCTCTTTGCGATCACGATGCACGATGCCGCCCAGGCCTTCGTCGCTCGCCGCCTTGGAGACAACACCGCCCACGCCGCCGGGCGTACCACCCTCAATCCGCTGGCCCACATCGATCCGGTCGGCACGGTCGTGATCCCGGCGGTCATGTACCTGATGAGCGGCTTCGTGTTCGGCTATGCCAAGCCGCTGCCCCTGAACTACGGCCAGATGCGCCATCCCAAGCGCGACATGGCCTGGGTGGCGCTGTCCGGCCCCGGCGCCAACTTCCTGATGGCGCTGATCTGGCTGCTGATCGCGCTGGCGCTGAACGCCTTCGATGTCCAGGAATCCTTCCCCAACCTGGTGGCCCGGGCCGGCGTGCAGACCAATCTGTGGCTGATGGCCTTCAACCTGCTGCCGATTCCGTCGATGGATGGCGGCCGCATCGTGTTCAGCCTGCTGCCGCACAAGGCCGCCTTCCAGTACGCGCGCCTGGAGCCTTACGGCTTCCTGATCCTGCTGGCGCTGATTCTGCTGAAGGTGGTGACGATCTGGCTGTTCGCGGTGGAGAGTGTCGCCAGGGGTGTGCTGGGCTTGATCGTGTCGCCGCTGATCCTGCTGCTTTCCTGAACCGGCCATGTTTCCCGACCGTGTCGTTTCCGGCATGCGCCCCACCGGGCTGATGCACCTCGGCCACTACCACGGGGCGCTGAAGAACTGGATCCGCATGCAGTCCGAACTGCCTTGCCTGTTCTTCGTGGCCGACTGGCATGCGCTGACCACGCACTACGACGACCCGGCGATCATCGAAAAAAGCACCTGGGACATGGTGGTCGACTGGCTCGCGGCCGGCGTCGACCCGTCCCAGGCCACGCTCTTCATCCAGTCGCGCGTGCCCGAGCATGCCGAGCTGCACCTGCTGCTGTCGATGGCCACGCCGCTCGGCTGGCTGGAACGGGTGCCGACCTATAAAGACCAGATCGCCAACCTGGCCAAACACGATTTGTCCACCTACGGCTTCCTCGGCTACCCGCTGCTGCAGGCGGCCGACGTGCTGATCTACCGCGCGACCCAGGTGCCGGTGGGCGAGGACCAGGTCCCGCACGTGGAAATGATGCGCGAGATCGCACGCCGCTTCAATCACCTGTACGGCAAGGAGGCGGGCTTCGAGCAGAAGGCGCTGGATGCCGTGAAAAAACTGGGCAGCAAGCGCGCCAAGCTGTACGCAGAACTGCGCGCCGCCTGGCACCAGGAGGGCGATGCCGCCGCGCTGGCGCAGGCGCGCGCCATGCTGGACGAGGCCGCCAGCCTGTCGAACATCGATCGCGAGCGCCTGTTCGGCTACCTGGCAGGCAGCGGCAAGATCATCCTGGTCGAGCCGCAGGTGAAACTGACGCAAGCCTCGCGCCTGCCGGGCCTGGACGGCCGCAAGATGAGCAAGAGCTACGGCAACGCCATCTCGCTGCGCGAAGATCCGGCCGCGGTGACGAAGAAAATCCGCACCATGCCAACCGATCCGGCGCGCGTGCGCCGCAGCGACCCGGGCGATCCGCGCAACTGCCCGGTGTGGCAATTGCACGAGGTGTATTCGGATGCCAAGACCCGTAACTGGGTCGTGAAAGGCTGCACCAGCGCCGCCATCGGCTGCCTCGACTGCAAGCAGCCGGTGGTGGAGGGCGTGCTGGCCGAACAGGCCCCCATGCACGAGCGCGCCCAGCAATACCTGGACGACCCCAGCCTGGTGCGCGCGATCGTGGCCGACGGCTGCGAAAAAGCGCGCAAACTGGCGCAGGAGACCATGCGCGACGTGCGCGAGACCATGGGCCTGTCTTATACCTGATTGTCATACCTGGTTGCTTTGCACTTGATGCCGGAGGAGGGCGTATGCACGGAAACAATGATGAAGCATCCGCCTGGGTGCGCCGCTGGGCCCCGCTGATCCGCCAGGGCGAGGTGCTCGACCTGGCCTGCGGCGGCGGCCGCCATGCGCGCCTGCTGGCTGGGCTCGGCCACACGGTAATCGCGCTCGACCGCGATCCGCAGGCACTGGCGCAAGTCAGCGCCGGCGCCCATGGCGAAGCCATCACCGCGATCGAATACGACCTGGAAGCGCCGGGCGCGGCCTGGCCGTTCGCGCCGCGCAGCCTGTCCGCGATCGTCGTCACCAATTACTTGTACCGGCCGCTATTGCCGCCGCTGACGGCCTCGCTGGCGCCGGACGGCATCCTGATCTACGAAACCTTCGCCCGCGGCAACGAAGCCTATGGCAAACCGTCGAATCCGGACTTCCTGCTGATGCCGAGCGAGCTGCTCGGCCTGGCGGGCCGCGCCGGGCTGCGCGTGCTGGGGTTCGAGGACGGCGTGGTGCGCGGTCCGAAGCAGGCAAGGGTGCAGCGCCTGTGCGCCGCCGGTCCGGCCTTCGACTTTACCGAGGCCGTGCTCGACCATTTATCTGGCGGCGAATGAACCATACATGCGGGCGATCCGCTACAATCAAACTTTTATTTATTAACAGCACGGTCCACAGAATATGATTAAGGGCAGCATAGTAGCAATCGTCACTCCGATGTTCGAGGACGGCAGCCTGGACAAGGACAGCTTGCGCAAGCTGCTCGACTGGCACGTCGCCGAAGGTACGGATGGTATCGTCATCGTCGGCACCACCGGCGAGTCGGCCACCGTCAGCCCGGAGGAACACTGCGAACTGATCAGGCTGACCGTCGAGCACATCGGCGGCCGCATTCCGGTGATCGCCGGTTCCGGTGGCAATTCCACCTCGGAAGCGATCGCACTGACCCGCCATGCGAAAGACGTCGGCGCCGACGCCACCCTGCAGGTGGTTCCTTATTACAACCGCCCGACGCAAGAGGGCATGTACCGCCACTTCAAGGCGATCGCCGAAGCGGTCGACATCCCGGTCATCCTGTACAACGTGCCGGGCCGTACCGTGGCCGACATGGCCAACGAGACCGTGCTGCGCCTGTCGAGCGTCGACAACATCGTCGGCATCAAGGACGCCACCGGCAACATCGGCCGCGGCACCGAACTGCTGCGCATGGTCGACAAGTCCTTCGGCGTCTATTCGGGCGACGACCCGACCGCGATGGCCCTGATGTTCTGCGGCGGTGCCGGCAACATCTCGGTGACCGCCAACGTGGCCCCGCGTGCGATGCACGAGCTGTGCGAAGCGGCCATGTCCGGCCAGATCGCACGCGCCATCGAAATCAATAACCGCGTGCTGTCCCTGCACAGCAAGCTGTTTGTCGAACCGAATCCGGTTCCGGTCAAATGGGCGCTGACCGAAATGGGCAAGATGCCGTCTGGGTTGCGCCTGCCGCTGGCACCCCTGTCCGCGCAATATCACGATACCGTTCGCGCCGCGCTGCGCGAGTCCGGCGTCCTTTGATGAACGGTCTTCGGACCCTGGAACCGCTGTCACGAGCTTTAACCATATGACGAATTGCAAGACTATGACCCGCACCCTCGCCCTGACCGCCATCGCGTTCAGCCTGGCTGCGTGCACGACCGTATTTGAATCCGACAAGGTGGATTACAAGTCGACCAAGAAGGCGGCCCCGCTGGATATCCCGCCCGACCTGACCCAGCTGCAAAAGGACAACCGTTATGCCGTGCCGGATGGCCGCGGCGTCGCCACCGCCTCCGGCTTCCAGCAGCAGCGCGCCGGCACCGCCGCGCCTGCCGTGGTCGAGGGTGGCGTGGTTTCCCCGGATGCCGTCGGCGCGGTGTCCACCGAGGCCGTGCGCATCGAGCGCGCCGGCAACGAACGCTGGCTGGTGGTCAAGCAGACCCCGGAACAGCTGTGGCCGCAGCTGCAGCAATTCTGGACCGATGCCGGCTTCACCCTGGAGCTGGAATCGCCCCAGACCGGCGTGATGGAAACCAACTGGAATGAAAACCGCTCCAAGATCCCGCAAGACATCCTGCGCCGCACCATCGGCCGTGTCTTCGATTCGGCCTATTCGACCGGCGAGCGCGACAAGTACCGCACCCGCCTCGAGCGCCGCGCGGATGGCGGCACCGAGGTCTACATCAGCCATCGCGGCGCCGAGGAAGTCCTGGTCGGCCCGCAGAAGGAAACCGCCACCTGGACCGTGCGTCCGAACGATCCGGGCCTGGAAGCCGAATTCCTGAGCCGCCTGGTCGCCAAGCTGAACGGTGTCAAGGTCAAGGAAGCCACGGTTGCTGTCGCCAACGCGCCGCAGGAAAACCCGCACGCCAAGCTGGACAACGGCAAGGTCGTGGTCGACGAAGGCTTCGACCGCGCCTGGCGCCGCGTCGGCCTGGCGCTGGACCGCGTCGGCTTCACCGTGGAAGACCGCGACCGCGTGCAGGGCATCTATTTCGTGCGCTACGTCGATCCGGACGCGGTCAAGAAGGATGGCTTCTTCACCAAGCTGTTCGGCAACGAAGACAAGAACAAGGAAGCCCAGCGCTACCGCGTGCTGGTCTCGACCGTGCCGAACGCGACCACCACCGACGTCACCGTGCAGACCAACGACGGCAAGCCGGAAACCACGCCGACCGGCGCCAAGATCCTGAAGCTGCTGGTGGACGAGCTGAAATAAGCGTCCTTGCGCCAGACAAGAAACCGGCCCGCGTGGCCGGTTTTTTTATGGCTGCCGAATCGTGACCGCGGCGGCATTTCTTGCGCCGGCCTGTTACGAAAATCCAGGCGAAAAAAAACCGGCCCGCAGGCCGGTTTTTCAAGCAAGCTTGCTGATTACTTCGAAGCAGCAGGAGCAGCAGCAGCCGAAGCAGCGTCAGCGGCAGCCGAAGCAGCCGAAGCAGCAGCCGAAGCGGCCGAAGCAGCAGCGTCAGCAGCGGCTGGCGAAGCAGCAGCGTCGGTAGCGGCAGGAGCGACTGGGGTAGCGGTTGCGTCAGCAGCTGGAGCAGCGGCAGGAGCGGTGGTTTCAGCAACAGGAGCAGCAGGAGCGGCTTCTTCTTTTTTGCTGCAAGCAGCCAGAGCAACAGCCAGCAGGGAAACGATCAGCAGGGATTTTTTCATGGTTTTTCCTTAATTAATTCAAAAGGTAAAGTTACTTCTGTCGCGATGAATAATTACCGGTAATTATCGCTCGTCAGGAATTCTCGTAGCTTTCTTAACTTTGGAAAAAGTGCATACGGACAACGGAACCTTCCTAACCCGATATTATAGCCAAATTTACTGAATCGCAATAGAATTCCCGTGCCAACTTGTAACTATTACGCGAATTGGCAACATTCATATTGTTACAAGATGTGACGGCGGAAGACCGCCGGGTTCACACATCGGGAAATAGGTGAGTGACTTCTACACCCGCCTTCGCCCACTGGATATTTCGAACAAGAAATTTCCAAGAATCGGGCTCTGACCCCGGTTTGATTCAGCTTAAAGGCCGGTGACGGTGGGGTGGAGGCCGGGGCGGGATTCTGCCCATATCGCGGTGAAGCGTTCGCGTGGCAGGTCGGCTTCGTCCGGGGTGTCGAAGGCCGCCGCGCCGCGCAGGTGGTCGCTGTGGAAGCGCCTGACCACGTGGATGCCGTCGGCGATGGCGAAGGAATCGGTCAGCTGGCGCAGGCCGCGCGGCGTGAGGCGGCATTCCACCGACTGGCTGTAGTCGCGCAGCAGGCGCAGGAAGCGCGGGGCTTCGCGTTCCAGCCAGCCGCTCGAGTGCATGGCCAGGCGCAGCACGCCGCCGGCGCGCAAAAAGCGGCGCAGGGCGGCATCGGTGTCGGGCGTGCCGAGCGTGAACAGGGCGAAGTCCGGATCGAACATGTCGAGCGTACCCTGCGCCCTGTCCAGCAGCGCGTGCAGCGCCTGCTGGAACTGGGCGCGGGTGTCGAAGCGGTCGCTCCTGGACTCCGTCATCTTCCTGCCTTGCTTAGCCGAGTTCCAGCCAGCCGTCTTGGTACCAGGTGTACAGCGCTTCCAGCACGTCGTCCGAGGCCTGGTCGAGCAGGGCGCCGTCGATGCCGCGCTGGTTGGCCAGCACGTCCAGCACGGTCTTGTCGGCGCGCCCGACGGCGAAGGATTCGCCGTTGATGAAGACGTGCTTGCCGCGGTACAGCATCAGGGTCTTGGGCGAGAGCTGGAGGCCGCGTTTGGCAGCCTGCTCCATGAAGCGACCCACCGGCAGCGGCTTCTCCACCGGGGTGAAGAACACATTGTGCTTCGGTTCGGACAGGTGCTCGCCCAGGAAGATGGCGACGTCTTCCTCGTCCCAGCGCACCTTGTTCAGTTCTTCGGTGATGGTGTCGAGCATGTGGCGCGGGATCTCGGCCGGGTTCTTGGCCGGCTGCAGGCCCGGATCGGCATAGCGGCCCGGCAGGTCGATCGAATCGGCCATGAACTGCAGGAAGGCTTCGCCCAGTTCCTGGTAGGAAGGCGAGCGGAAACCGATCGAGTAGGTCATGCATTCGCCTTCGGCCACGCCGTCGTGCGCGTATTGCGGCGGCAGGTAGAGCATGTCGCCCGGTTCCAGCACGAATTCCTGCTCGGCCTCGAAATTCGCCAGGATCTTCAGCGGCAAGCCTTCGATCAGGCTCAGGTCTTTCTGGGCGCCGATGCGCCAGCGGCGCTTGCCTTGCGCCTGCAGCAGGAAGACGTCATAGGAATCGAAGTGGGGGCCGACACCGCCGCCATCGGTGGCGTAGCTGACCATCAGGTCGTCCAGGCGCGCGTCCGGCGCAAAGCGGAACTGGCGCAGCAGGGCATCGGCCTTGGGCTCATGCAGGTTCACGCCCTGCACCAGCATGGTCCATTCGCGCTGGGTACGCGGCGGCAGCTCGGTCAGCGGACCGTGCTGCATGTCCCAACTGCCGTCGACCGCGGTCACGAGGCGCGATTCGACGTGGTTCAGCTTGGCCAGTTCGGCCAGCTTCTCGAACTTGAGCAGGGGCTTGAAATTGGGGATCGCCTGACGGATCAGGAGCGGTTTCTTGTGCCAGTAGTCGCGCAGGAACTGGGCAGGCGTGATATTGCCGAGGAGCGGTAATTTTTGCATGCGCCATTATAACCAGCGGAGGCCGGGCAAAAACGGATAAGGTTATAATCGGAACCTTATCTACGAAAGGAAGCGCAATGAAGATTGCCCAGAATACGGTAGTGACGGTCAACTACAAACTGTCCGATGCCCAGAACAACCTGATCGAGGACGGCGCCCAGCCGATGGTGTACCTGCACGGCGGCTACGAAAACACCCTGCCGAAGATCGAAGAGGAATTGGACGGCAAGGAAGTGGGCTATGCGTCGACCCTGCAGATCGAGCCGGAAGACGCCTTCGGCGACTACGACCCGAGCCTGCTGAAAGTCGAAGAGCGCAACCGCCTGCCGGAACCGATCGAAGTCGGCATGCAGTTCGAAGGCATGGCCGAAGGCGCCGACGACGAGCCGGTGATCTTCACCGTGACCGAAGTCGCCGACGACAAGGTGGTGCTGGACGGTAACCACCCGCTGGCCGGCATGGCCCTGCGCTTCGAGCTGTCGGTGGTCGACGTGCGCGCCGCCACCGATGAGGAAATCCAGCACGGCCACGTGCACGGCGCCCATGGCCATCACCACGGCGACGACATGGACGACAGCGACGAGGGCGACCACTTCCGTAGCCAGCCGCTGAATTAAGTTCGATCGACGCGTAGGGTGGGCACCCTGTGCCCACGCGTATGCCGGCGTCGTGCTTGCGTCCGCGTGGGCTCGGGGAGCCTACGCCGGCCGCGCCCACCCTACGGTTCTAACTTAAATAGGGTTTTACTGGCCGGATCCACCGCCACCTCCAGCGCCCCCGCGCCCGCGGACAGGTGCCCCACATTCCCGCGCCATTCGATCGCCGGTTTCGCGCCCTTGGCCAATCCGGCCGTATCCACCAGCAGCACCTTCCCACGGAATTTCTGCGCCAGCGCCATCACCTGGCGACGGGTTTCCGCAAAGCCGTCGTTGTCCGGCACTGCCCGCCGCAGCAGCGCGCGTAAACCAGTCGGTTGCGACAGCGCCTTCAGGTCGCCTTCGGAAAACAGCACCACCGCTTCCAGCTGGTCGCGCCGGGCGATCGCGAACAGGCGGTTCAGCCAGAAGCGGTTGGCGACCAGGCGGTCTTCGTACTCGCTGTTGCGGCCGGCTTCCAGCAGGTAGTGGTTGTTGTTGGCCGGCAGGTTGACGGTGGCATACAGCACCTTGCCCATTGACCAGTGGGCGTTCTCGGCATAGCTGCGGAAACGCGGGCTCATCGACAGCCGGGTCAGCGCCAGCTTGCGCGCGCCGAGCGAGGTCGGCTCGCCATAGAACAGCTCGCGCATGCGATTCAGGCGCTCGATGGCGTTGGTGCGGCCGGCGCTGTTGCGGCATGAGGTCCAGTCGCTGCCGGCGGGCAGCACCACCATCGGGCGCTTGCCCTCGTCGATCAGGGTGCGGCGCTGCTGGTACAGCTTGTCGCTGCAAGGTTCGCCATTGCCCTTGATGCCGGTGACCACCACGAAGGCCGTCGATTTGTCCTCGGTGGCGTCGATGGCCTGCTTCAGGCGCGTCTCGCCGCCCTCGTTGAAACTGTGGCCGATGATGGCGAAGTGGTGGGCGTTGTCCGGCTTGTCGTCCTTGTCCTTGTCCTTGTCCTTGTCATTGCCCGGGGCCGCGCCCGCCATGCCGGCGACGAGAAAGGCGCACAACAGGGCACCGAGTTTCCGTTTCAGCTTCACCCCCGGCATCGGCATCAGGCGGATACCGCCAGGCGCTTCAGCTCGTACAGGCGCTCGAGCGCCTCGCGCGGCGTGAGCGCGTCCGGATCGATCTGGCCGAGCAGGTCCAGCGCCGGCGATGCCTGCACTTCCTGCACCGCCACGGCAGCCGCTTCAGGCGCTTTGGCCGCGTCGATCGCTTCCTCGGCCTCGTCGCAAGGCGCCGGCGCGAACAGGTCGAGCTGGGGCGTCGCCCCATCCAGAGCCTGCGATTCCAGCCGTGCCAGGTGCTTGCGCGCGGCGCGGATCACGCTCGGCGGCACGCCCGCCAGCTGGGCCACCTGCAAGCCATAGCTCTGCGAGGCCGGGCCATCCTGCACCGCGTGCAGGAACACGATGCTGTCCTTGTGCTCCACCGCCGACAGGTGCACGTTGACCGCGCTCGGATGCGCTTCCGGCAGCTGGGTCAGCTCGAAGTAGTGGGTCGCGAACAGGGTGAAGCTGCGGCTGCTGTCGATCAGGTGGCGCGCAATGGCCCAGGCCAGTGCCAGGCCGTCGAAGGTCGAGGTGCCGCGTCCGACTTCGTCCATCAGCACCAGCGAATGCTCGGTGGCGCCGTTCAGGATGGTCGCCGATTCGGTCATCTCCACCATGAAGGTCGAGCGGCCGTTGGCCAGGTCGTCGGAGGCGCCGATGCGGGTGAAGATGCGGTCGATCGGGCCGATGCTGGCGCTGGTCGCCGGCACGTAGCTGCCGATGTAGGCCAGCAGCGTGATCAGCGCCACCTGGCGCATGAAGGTCGATTTACCGCCCATGTTCGGGCCGGTGATGAGCAGGAGCCGCCGCTCGTCGGACAGGCGGCAATCGTTGGCGATGAAGCGCTCGATCTGGTTTTCCACCACCGGGTGGCGGCCTTCGACGATGCTCAGGCAGGGCGCATCAACCAGCTGTGGCGCGCACCAGTTGCTGCGCTGCGCATGCGCGGCCAGCGCCACCAGGGTGTCGATCTGGGCGATGCCGGACGCGATGCGCTGCAGGCAGCCGATGTGCGGCGCCAGGTCGGCCAGCAGCAAATCGTATAAAAGCTTTTCGCGGGCCAGCGCGCGGTCCTGGGCCGACAGCGCCTTGTCCTCGAAGGCCTTGAGTTCGGGCGTGATGTAGCGTTCGCAGTTTTTCAGCGTCTGGCGGCGGCGGTAATCCTCGGGCACCTTGTCGGCTTGGCCGTTGGTCACCTCGATATAGAAGCCGTGCACGCGGTTGTACTCGACGCGCAGGTTGGCGATGCCGGTGCGCGCCCGTTCGCGCGCCTCCAGTTCGACCAGGAACTGGCCGGCGTTCTCGGACAGCGCGCGCAATTCGTCCAGCTCCGCATCGAAGCCGCGCGCGAACACGCCGCCGTCGCGCACCATGGTCGCCGGTTCTTCGGCGACCGCGCGCACCAGCAGGTCGACACAGGCTTCCGGCACCGCGATGGCATCGAAGATCTCGCGCAGCAGGCAGGAATCGCCCGGGATGAAGCAGCCCGCCACCAGCTCTCGCAGGGCCGGCAACTGCTGCAAGCCGTCGCGCAGGCAGGACAGATCGCGCGGCCGCGCCGACAGCAGGGCGATGCGCGTGGTGATGCGTTCGATGTCCGGCACCTGGGCCAGGGTGGCGGAGAGCGCCGGCGCGGCTTCGCGCTGCAGCAGCGCGGCAATGGCTTCGTGGCGGCCGCGTGCCACCGACTGCTCGCGCCGCGCGTGGTGGATCCAGTGGCGCAGCAGGCGCGACCCCATCGCCGTGCGGCAGCCGTCCAGCAGCGAGAACAGGGTCGGCGACTCCATGCCGCGGATGGTCTCGGTCAGCTCCAGGTTGCGGCGGGTGGCGGCGTCCAGGCCGATGAATTCGTTCTCCGCTTCCACGGCGACGGTCTTGACGTGCTGCAGGCCTTTGCCCTGGGTCGACTGGGCATAGCGCAGCAGCGCACCGGCCGCGCCGAAGGCGGCGCCCAGGCCGTCGCAGCCGAAGCCGGACAGGGTCGCCACGCCGAGCTGGTCGAGCAGGGATTTGTGGCCGTGGACGACGTCGAAATGCCACTCCGGAATACGCCGGGTATGGCCCATCGGCGCTTCGTCGAACAGCTCCGAGGCGCCGTCCGCGCGCAGCACCTCGGCCGGCACGATGCGTTCCAGCTCCTGCACCAGGCGCACGGCGGCGGCGCGCGCATCGCCCGAGAATTCCATCAGGCGCAGCTTGCCGCTCGCCAGCGACAGCCAGGCCAGGCCGGTCGTCACCACCTTGCGGTTCGCCACCGTGCACACCGCGAGCAGCGGGCGCTCGGCCTTCTCCGGCAACAGGTCGGCGTCGGTCAGCGTGCCCGGCGTCACCACGCGCATCACCTTGCGCTCGACCGGTCCCTTGGCCAGGGCCGGATCGCCGATCTGTTCGCAGATCGCGCAGGACTCGCCCAGCTTGACCAGCTTGGCGAGATAGGGATCCAGCGAATGGAAAGGCACGCCCGCCATCTTGATCGGATTGCCGCCCGAGCTGCCGCGCGCGGTCAGCGTGATGCCCAGGATGCGCGCGGCCTTCTCGGCGTCTTCGAAGAAGAGCTCGTAGAAGTCGCCCATCCGGTAGAAGACGAGCATCGACGGGTAGTCCGCCTTGATGCGCAAATATTGCTGCATCATCGGGGTGTGCTTTTCGGGCGCGAGGCTTTTGGCCGCGGCGGCATTGATTTCGCGTGGGACGTTCATGGCTAGGTAGGCAAGAGGCCGGGCAGGGCGCCGGCCAGGGTTGCCATTTTACCGCGTTCGGGAATGGTCGGGAGGGCTGGACGGTCGCGTTTGGCAACGCATCGCCGCCGACGGGGTGCGCCTTCCGTTTGCGAGAAGGCGTGTGGCCTCGGTCAGGCTGGGAAGCCGGTGAACTCGGCAAGGTCGGCAAAGTGGGCGTACCGCGCTTCCGTGACGGCCTGCGCAAGCGCTGCGGCCGGCGCCGCCTGTTTTTCGCGGCGCCGCCCCGGCTCGCCCAGTACCCGCAGGGCAACGGCCAGGCTGACGCACTGATGTTCCATCGCCTGCGCCGCTGTCTGCAAGCCGTGCGCCCGCAGTGCATCGCGGACCTTGTCCGCCGTCGCGGCGTCGAAGCGCCGCTCGCCCAGCGCATGTTTCGGCAAGCCCTGATCACGGATATGCATGAAGGTCATACGAGTTCTCCCAGGTTGTGTAGGGAAATACTCGCGCGCTTGTATTTTTCATATTTAGTTGACATCAATGAAACAGAAGAGCTGGAGCAATTGCTTGCTTGGACGTTCGCGTGCTTTACCCAAAGCTGATGAGCTTTGAGGATGAGCAAACCTCGCGCGTCGCCGCCGCCCGATAGTAGGCATACCGCGTCGATCCGCTCCCGCAGGCCGCGGCAACAACAACCCACGATGAGCCACGCCCAACCATGGAATGTTCGTTCCGTTGCGGTCGCGGTCGCCTTTTTTGGCGCCGTGTTCCTGCTCTACGTACCTTTCGAAGACCGCCTCACCAACACCATGTGGCCGCGCTACTTCGCGGTGGCTGTCACCATGCTGTGCCTGCTGCCCATCATGCTGGCGCGGCCGATCCGGATCACCGAGCCTTCGGTCTATATCCTGATGGGGCTGGGCATCATCTTCCTGCACACCACCGTGTTCCGGCGGGTGTCCTTCATCTATCCCTTCTTCGTCGGCGCCAATATCCTGAGTGCGGTGCTGGTGTATGAAGCCGGCAAACGCTGGCCGCGCGAGTTCAACACCGCCGTGACCTGGCTATTGGTGATCAGCATCGGGGCCCTGTTCGTGCAGGTTGCCATGTTCTACCTGCTGGGCGGGCCGATCGTCGACCTGCACGAGATGGTGTTCAATTCGCCGAGCCGGGCGGCGGTCGATTTCGTCGGCATCAACCGCTTTTCCGGCCTGCAGGTGGAGCCGGGTACCTATGCCAACAACACGGCTTTCCTGCTGGCCGTCTTCCTGTTCACCTCAGGCTACAGCAAGCGGGTGTACTGGATCGCGATCCTGACGGTGCTGACCTTGCTGCTGACAGGTTCGGCCACCTCCGTCTATTTCACCTGCGTGATGCTGCTGCTCTTGCCGCAACTGTGGAGCCACCGCATCAGGATCTGGCACGTGCTGGCGCTGTTCGTGTTCATCCTGGCTTTCCTGGCATCCTCGAACATCATCGACCACCTGAACGAACGCTTCGCCCACAACGACGACGGCAGCCTGTCGATCTGGAAAACCGGGCTGTTCAGTTACCTGGACACCGGCTGGGAAGACAAGATCATCGGGCTCGGCTACGAGCATCCACCCTGCGTCGATTGCCATTTCCAGGACCTGGGCGTCACCTTCAACCTGATCAGCGGCGGCGGTCTGCTGGTGGGGATCGTGCTGGCGGTGCTGTTCTATCGCGTCGCCTGTTTCAACGGCATCCTGCTCACCATGGTCATCTTTGCGATGCCGATGAATTCGCGCATGTATTACTACGAGGCGCCGGTGTGGATGCTGTTCCTGTTCGCCCAGGCCAATCTTCGTAAAAAGCACACGGTGCCGAAAGCGCTGGCACGGGCGCCGGTGCCGGCGCTGCCGGCGCGCTGATCGCCCGGTTTCAATCCTTCCATTGATTCCCACACCATGCCGCAGACCAGAGTGAACGAGATCGACTTGCTGCGTTTCATCGCCGCCCTGGCTGTCGTGTTCTTCCATTACAGCTTCCGCGGCTACGCCGCCGATGGCCTTTCGCCCATGTCCTATCCATGGCTGGCGCCGGTCGCCCAATACGGCTATCTCGGCGCCAACCTGTTCTTCATCATCAGCGGCTTCGTGATCCTGATGACGGCCGAGCATGGCAGCCTGCGCAGCTTCGTGGTGTCGCGCGTGGTGCGTTTGTACCCGGCATTCTGGGCTTGCTGCACGCTGACCTTCGTGCTGATCCTGCTCCTGGGCGCGCCACGCTTCCACGCCACCTTCGGCCAGTACCTGGCCAACATGACGATGCTGAGCGGCTTCATGGGCGTGGACTGGATCGACGGTTCCTACTGGACGCTGTTCGTCGAGCTGAAGTTCTATGCGCTGGTGGGCGCCGTGCTGGCCCTCGGCCGGATGCGCCATGTGCAGGCGATCCTGGCCGGCTGGCTGCTGCTGTCGGTATGCGGGGAGCTCTGGCCGAACAAATACCTGCGCTATGTCCTGATCGTCGACTACGCGGCTTACTTCATCGCCGGCGCGGTCTGCTTCCTGGTGCGGTCACGCGGGCTATCCGCCGCGCGCATCGGCATGCTGCTGCTGTGCTGGGGGCTGGCGCTGTTCCAGTCAAGCAAGGCGGTGGCGACCATGGTCGAACACTATCGCACTGCGATGAGTCCCTGGCTGGCCGGCGGCTTGATTACTGCCTGCTTTGCAGTGATGCTGCTGGTGGCGCTGCGGGCCACCGGCGTCTTCGGACGCAGGCGCTGGCTGGCGGCCGGCGCCCTGACTTATCCGCTGTACCTGCTGCACGAAAACATCGGCTTCATCATCTTCAACCGCGCTTATCCGGCGCTGAACGCGCACCTGTTGTTGTGGGGCACGCTGGCGCTGATGCTGGCGGCGGCGTGGCTGGTGCACGTGCAGGTGGAGCGGCGTTGCGCGCCGCCGTTCAAGCGCTGGCTGGAGCGCTTGTTTGCCGGCGGCGCATTGCAACCGCGGCTGCGCTGGCGCCGGCCTAGGACAGGCGCGCGTGATTCAGGATCACCCACGCCACCGTGATCACCACCATGCCGGTCAGGGTGACGCAGGACCAGGTGAAGAACCAGGCCGAGAGCAGGCCCGCCTGGAGCACCCGCTCGAACAGCACGCCCAGCGCGAAATCGAAGGCGGTGAGGAAGGACCAGCGGCGCAGATAGACCGGCAGGTAGCGGCTCATCTTGCGGTTGTGCTGGCGGGCGGCATGGCGCTCGATGCGGTCGCGCGCGGCGCTGACGTCGCGGAACAGCCAGTCGAAGAACAGGAAGCGGTAGAGCAGGCGCCGGAAGGGCATCTCGGGCGTCGGCTCGTTGGCGTTGGGTGCTTGCGGTTCCTGTTCGAGGGTCATGATCACACCGATGGTCTGTTGGGACGGCCGAGCTTGTCGGGCGCGGATTTGGCGCCGGGATGACCCATCCTACGTCATTGGCTGTCTCTAGTGCGCGCGGACAGAGGGTGGTGGCGTTGGGATATTTTTTATCGGAAATTTGAGTGAAGGCTTGCGTTGGATGAAATGCAAACGTCGTCCCAACGCATGCGGGACCCAAGTGTTGCATGCGTTATTGATACGCTGACAAACTTGGGTCCCTGCCTGCGCAGGGACGACGTTTTGGGGGTAACGCTTTTACAACGTTATACAACTACAGGAGCAATTATGCTTCCGCCACCCGCTTCGCAATATGCGCCAGCGCCTCATCCACCTGGTCGATCAGGATCAGCGACAAATCGCCCGGCTGCAAGCGTTCCAGCGCGCGGTCGATGGCGACGAATTCGCCCTTGATCTCTTCGACGTGGCTGGTGCGCGTGGCGTCGGCCAGGCCCTGGCGCAGCAGGGCGACGACTTCGCCCTCGGCGCGACCGCGCTGGCACTGGTCTTCATACAGCAGCACGTCGTCGAAGGACTTGCCGAGGATGACGGTCTGTTCGCGGATGTCCTGGTCGCGGCGGTCGCCGGCGCCGCTGATCACCACCGAGCGGCGCTGGGCCGGCATCGATTCCACGGCGTTCACCAGGGCGGCGATCGCGTCCGGGTTGTGGCCGTAGTCGGCGATCACGGTGGCGCCTTTGTAGTCGAACACGTTGAAGCGGCCCGGCGCGTTGTCGCTCTCGCCGACGAAGGTGCGCAGGCCGGCGCGTACCGCGTCCCAGGAAATGCCCACGGCCCAGGCGGCAGCCACCGAGGCCATCACGTTCTCGACCTGGAAGCCAACCACGCCGCCGCGGGTGATCGGCACCTCGGTCAGGGCGATGCGTTGTTCCTGCTTGCCCTGGGCGGCAACCAGTTCGTTGTTGTCGACGTAGACCACGCGGCGGCCCTGGGCGCGGTGCTTCTGCATGACTGGCAGCGAGCAGTCCTGGGCGAAGTAGGTGACGTCGCCCTGGGTGTTCTCGGCCATGGCGGCGACGACCGGGTCGGCCGCGTTCAGCACCGCCATGCCGTTCGGCGCCACGTTCTGCACGATGATGCGCTTCAGGATCGCCAGGTCTTCCAGCGTGGTGATGTAGTTCAGGCCGAGGTGGTCGCCGGCGCCGATATTGGTCACCACGGCGACCTGGCAGCGGTCGAAGGCCAGGCCTTCGCGCAGCATGCCGCCGCGCGCGGTCTCGAAGACGGCGGCGTCGACGTCCGGGTGCAGCAGCACGTTGCGCGCGCTGCGCGGGCCGCTGCAGTCGCCGCTGTCGATGCGGCGGCCCTGGATGTAGACGCCGTCGGTGTTGGTCATGCCGGTGCGCAGGCCGGATGCGCCCAGCAGGTGGGCGATCAGGCGCACCGTGGTGGTCTTGCCGTTGGTGCCGGTCACGGCCACCACCGGGATGCGGCCGTCGTCGCCGGGTGCGTACAAGGTGTCCATGATGGCTTCGCCGACCGCGCGGCCCTTGCCGAAGGACGGCGAGATGTGCATGCGCAGCCCCGGTGCGGCATTCACTTCGACGATGCCGCCGTTCTGGTCCTCGATCGGCTTGTGCACGCTGTCGCACACCAGGTCGACGCCGCAGATGTCCAGGCCGACCATGTGGGCGGCGGCGATGGCGCGCGCGGCCACGTCCGGATGCACGTCGTCGGTGACGTCGGTGGCCGAGCCGCCGGTGGACAGGTTGGCGTTGTCGCGCAGGGTGACGCGCTGGCCGCGCGCCGGGACCGTGTCGGCGTCGAAGCCTTGCTTGGCGAGGACCGCCAGGGCGATGTCGTCGAAGCGGATCTTGGTGAGCGAGGTGGCGTGGCCGCTGCCGCGGCGCGGGTCGCGGTTGACGATCTCGACCAGCTCGCGCACGCTGTGCTTGCCGTCGCCCAGCACGTGCGGCGGCTCGCGCCGGGCGGCGGCGATCAGCTTGTTGCCGATGACGAGCAGGCGGTAATCGTGGCCCGGCAGGTATTTTTCGACCATCACATCGTCGCGGAATTCGGCGGCGGTGTGGAAGCCGGCGGTCAGCTGTTCGCGGGTGGTGACGTTGACCGTCACGCCCTTGCCCTGGTTGCCGTCCTTCGGCTTGATGACGACCGGCAGGCCGACTTCGAGGGCGGCGGTCCAGGCGTCATCCGGGTCGCTCACGGTGCGGCCGAGCGGTACCGGCACGCCGGCGGCGTCCAGCAGGCGCTTGGTCAGTTCCTTGTCCTGGGCGATGGTCTCGGCGATGGCGCCGGTGGCGTCGATCTCGGCGGCCTGGATGCGGCGCTGGCGGCTGCCCCAGCCGAACTGCACCAGGCTGCCCTCGGTCAGGCGGCGGAAGGGAATGCCGCGGGCGACGGCGGCGTCCACGATCGATCCGGTGGAGGGGCCGAGGCGCACGTCTTCGTCGAGGTCGCGCAGCTGGGTCAGCGCGCCTTCCAGGTCGAAGGGCTGGTCATTGCGCGCGGCGGCGCACAGCTGTTCCGCCAGTTGGAGTGCCAGGCGGCCCACGTCTTCTTCGCTGTACTCGACCACCACCTGGTAGATGCCGGTTTCCAGCGTCGCCGTGGTGCGCGAGAAGGTGACCGGGCAGCCGGCCTGGGCCTGCAGCGCCAGGGCCGCCACTTCCAGCACTTGCGCCAGCGGGATGGTGTCGTCATGGCCGGTCGGCTGGAGCGGCCAGATTTCCGGGAACAGCGCGCGCAGGCGGGCTTCGAAGCCGGGCAGGGCGCCGATCGACTCTTCTTCCGGGGTGCAGGCGACGATCGCTTCCACCGAGGTGTGATGGCTCCACAGGTTGGGGCCGCGCAGTGCGCGTACGCGAGATACTTCCATAAAGCTTCGATCCTTTGTGTGATCCGGCGCCGCCCTCCGCAAACTGCATGCGGACGGCGGCGCGTTGCGGCCCGCTCCCGGCGGGCCGCTTATATTAAGTAGTCGATTTTCCGGCGCCGTTGCTGCTGATGCCGGCGTCGAAGCTGCGCAGGCCGGCGCAGATCAGGTCGTGCGCCACATCCAGCGCCCAGGCCGCGGCGGCGGCGGCCAGCACCGCTTCCGGCTGGGCCGCAGTGGCCGGCTTCAGCTTCGACATGCTCAGCAGCGAGGTTTCGGCGGCGCCGTCGGCCAGCACGATGTGGCCGTCGCGCAGGAATACCGCGCGGCCGCCTTCGGCACGGTGCTGGGCCAGCACGGCGTTAGCTTCATCGAGCGCATAGAACAGCACGGCGCCGTCGCTCAGCTCAGCCAGTTTCACCACGTCCGCATCGGCGGCGTTCAGCACCGCCGCGCCCTGCGGCAGCACCACGTCGACCTGGCTGCGCACCACGTTGAACAGGGCGTCGTCGTCGCGCACGTAGAGGTCGGCGACATCGGCAAGCTTGCCCATGTCGGTGACGATGCCAACCAGGCAGCGGTCGTAGGGCAGGCCCTCGCTGAGGATGGTGCGCGCGTTCGATTCGAACACGGCGGCCTGCACCGTGCGGTTGATCAAGAGGCGCTGGCCTGCCTCGAAGCGGGTGCCGTCCTGGCCCGTCACCTGGCGGCGGTCGAGGAAGAGACCGTCGCGGTTGGCCACGCCGACGTGCTTGCCGGACAGGTGCAACACCGTGCCCACCAGGCGCGCCACCAGGCTTGCCCCCAGGCCCGCACCGCCCGTGCCGGTGACGCCCGCCAGCGGGATGCGGCCAGTGTCGTCGTCCTTGAACAGGTGCTCGACGATCGCCTTGCCCACCGCGCGCGGCTCGCCCGCGGCCGGCTTGATATGGGCCAGGAGCCCGGGGCTGGCATTGACTTCGATGATGGCGCCGCGCTGCTGGTCGAGTGGTTGCGAGATGTCTTCGCACACCAGGTCGATGCCGGCAATGTCCAGACCGACCACGCGCGCCGCCAGCGCCGCCATGTAGGCGACGTCCGGGTGCACCTGGTCGGTGACGTCGTCGGCGACGTTGCCGTTCAACTGGATCAGCACCTTCTGGCCGGCTTGCGGGATCGCGTCCGGGGTCAAGCCCTGGCGCTGGAGGTCGAGCTTGACCTCGTCGCTGGCGGCCGGTTCGACCAGGCTGAGCGGGAACTCTTCGGAGTTGCCGCGGCGCGGGTCGATGTTGATCTGGCTGTCGCACAGCTGGGTCACGGTGGATTGGCCATCGCCAGTCACCCACAGCGATTCGCCGCGGGCGGCGGCCACGACCTTCTGGCCAACCACCAGCAGGCGGTGTTCGTTGCCCGGAATGAAGCGTTCGACCAGCACCGCACTCGAATCGCCTTCCTCGGACGCGATGGCGTAGGCGGCGTGGATGTCGGCTTCGTTCATCAGGTTGAGGGAGACGCCGCGGCCATGGTTGCCGTCGACCGGCTTGATGGCCACCGGCAGGCCGATGTCCTGGGCTTCTTCCCAGGCCGCCGCGGCGCTGCGCACCAGCGTGCCTTCCGGCACCGGCACGCCGCAGGAGGCGAGCAGGGTCTTGGTCAGGTCCTTGTCGCTGGCGATGCTTTCGCCGATGGCGCTGGTGCGGTCGGTTTCCGCGGTCCAGATGCGGCGCTGGGCGGCGCCGTGGCCGAACTGCACCAGGTTGCCTTCGGTCAGGCGGATCGAGGGAATGCGGCGCTCGGTGGCGGCGTCGACGATGTGGGCGGTCGACGGTCCCAGGCACCAGCGGTCGACCAGCTCGGTCAGTTCCGCCACGGTGGCCTTCAGGTCGAAGGGGGTGTCGTTGATGGCCGCCATCAGCAGCGCATTGCCGGCCTGCAGGGCGGCGCGGCCGACGGTCTCGTCGCGGGTGCGGAAGGCCATCTTGTAGATGCCGCGGTCGGCCGTGGAGCGGGTCTTGCCGAAGCCGGTCTTCATGCCGGCCAGGTTTTGCAGCTCGAGCACGATGTGTTCCAGGATGTGGCCGGGCCAGGTGCCGTCGCGCAAACGCTCGAGGAAGCCGCCGCGCTCGCCGACGCCGCAGCGGTGCTCGATCAGGCCGGGCAACCAGGTGGTCAGGCGTTCATACAGGCCGGGAAGGGTGTTCGAAGGACATTCTTCGAGTTCGCCGATGTCGAGCCAGGCTTCGATGACAGGGCGGTAGGTCCAGATGTTTGGTCCACGCAGGTGGCTTACACGAAGAATGTCGATGTCTTTCTTTTTTGTCATGAAGAATTTCTTGCCTTGCAGTGAGTGCTCTCTGACCACCACCGGCTTTGCCTTAAGTTCTACGCTGCGTGGACCCACTTTTTCCACAGCGCACTTGTTGTATACTTGCCGAAACGAAGCTTACCGTGCCGTACCGATTTCTGCCAGTCTCGCCCCTTCGCTAGAATACCGTAACTACCCAGCGCTTCGGTTCACGCGCCGTGCATGTCAACCGCAGTGCCCGACTCGACGTTCAAGCTCCATCGTAATTGAAACTGCGGAGACACTGCGGCCGCCGTGTGCGCAGTTCAGTTCCCAACATTGCTATACAGGAAACCTCGCCTTCATTGGCGGAACTACATGACGACTCAACCACTTGTACCTTCCGTGCCGCTGGCCCTGGCAGCCAGTTTCCTGCCTGAACACTGGCAGGCGGACGTCGAGAAAAAGCTTGCGCCAGGGGAAAACGTTCTAAGCAGCGTCGAGGTTGACCTCGATGCGAAATTACGTTTCACAAAAGGGATACTGGTTGTAACAAACCGCCGCCTGATCGCCCGCGCGCCTGGCGAAACCGTCTGGCGTGACTGGACCTATCGTGCCGGCCTGCAGCTGCGCCACCACGACCATGCCGGCGTCGGCCACCTCGAACTGGTCGACCAGCAAGGCTTGCTGGCCGCCTGGCGCTTCACCCTCGGCCAGAACCTGCAGGCCATCCGCGTGGTCGACGCCTTTGCCGACCAGCTGGAAAGCCACGTCTCCGGCACCGCCGTGCTGGCGCCCGAGCAGAGCACCTGTCCCAGCTGCAAGGCGCCGCTCGAAGCGGACCAGGAAGATTGCGCGATCTGCACCAAGGTGCTGCACACGCCGCCCTCCACCTGGACCTTGCTGCGCCTGTGGCGCTTCGCCCGTCCTTACAAAGGTCAACTGGCACTGGGATTCTTGCTGATGTTGGCAAGTACTGGCGCGCACTTGATTCCGCCCTATCTGACGATGCCGCTGATGGACAATGTCCTGATCCCGTATCAGAACGGCAAGAGCATCGATACCCGCCTGGTCTATATGTACATGGGCGGCCTGTTCGGCTCGGCCATCCTGGCATGGGCGCTGGGCTGGTGGCGCACCTATATCCTGGCGCTGGTGTCGGAGCGCATGGGCGCCGACATGCGGTCGGAAACCTATGAACACCTGCTGAAGCTGTCGCTGGAATTCTTCGGCGGCAAGCGCACCGGCGACCTGATGAGCCGCATCGGCAGCGGCTCGGACCGCATCTGCGTGTTCCTCTCGCTGCACCTGCTGGATTTCCTGTCCGACGTCCTGATGATCATCATGACCGGCGCCATCCTGTTCTCGATCAACGCCAAGCTGGCCCTGATCACCCTGGTGCCGCTGCCCTTCATTGCCTGGATGATCCATGTGGTGCGCGACAAGCTGCGCACCGGCTTCGAAAAGATCGACCGCGTCTGGGGCGAGGTCACCAACGTGCTGGCCGACACCATTCCCGGCATCCGCGTGGTGAAAGCCTTCGCCCAGGAAAAGCGGGAAGCCACGCGCTTCCGCGACGCCAACAAGCACAACCTGGCCGTCAACGACAAGCTCAACCGGGTGTGGTCGCTGTTTTCGCCGACGGTGTCGCTGCTGACCGAACTCGGCTTGCTGATCATCTGGTGCTTCGGCATCTGGCAGGTAAGCCATGGCGAAATCACGGTGGGCGTGCTGTCCGCCTTCATCGCCTACAGCGGCCGTTTTTACGTGCGCCTGGATTCGATGAGCCGCATCGTCTCGGTGACGCAAAAATCGGCCTCGGCCGCCAAGCGCATCTTCGACATCCTCGACCACGTGTCGAGCGTGCCGGACCCGGTGAACCCGGTCAAGGTCGACAAGGTCGCCGGCAACATCGAGCTGCGCGAAGTCGGCTTCCGCTACGGCAACCGTGCGGTCAATCGCGGGATTTCGCTGAACATCAGGGCCGGCGAAATGGTCGGCCTGGTCGGCCACTCGGGTTCCGGCAAGTCGACCCTGGTCAACCTGATCTGCCGCTTCTACGACGTGGCCGAAGGCGCGATCTTGCTCGACGGCACCGATATCCGTTCGTTCGCGGTGGCCGATTACCGGCGCAACATCGGCCTGGTGCTGCAGGAGCCTTTCCTGTTCTTCGGCACGATCGCCGAGAACATCGCCTACGGCAAGCCGGACGCGACGCGCGAAGACATCATCGCCTCGGCGCGCGCCGCCCACGCCCACGAATTCATCCTGCGCCTGCCGCAGGGCTACGACTCGATGGTCGGCGAGCGCGGCCAGGGCCTGTCGGGCGGCGAGCGCCAGCGCATCTCGATCGCGCGTGCACTCCTCATCGACCCGCCGATCCTGATCCTCGACGAAGCGACCTCTTCGGTCGACTCCGAGACCGAGAAGGAAATCCAGAAAGCGCTCGACAACCTGGTGCAGGGCCGCACCACCATCGCGATCGCGCACCGCCTGTCGACGCTGCACCGCGCCGACCGCCTGGTGGTGCTGGACCGCGGCGTGGTGGTGGAAGAGGGCAGCCACGATGATCTGATGGCACGCGAAGGCGCTTATTTCCGCCTGTACGAAGCGCAGGCGCGCAATGTGGATGAAGATCCGGACGGCAAGGACGACGAATGACGACCTCAGTGACGACCTCAGTGACTACCTCAGTGACAAGCATGTTCAATCTGCGCCGCGATGCCTTCGGCAAACTGGTGCTGACCAATGCCGACGGCGAGGAATTCGTCGGCGTGACCCCGGTGCGCGCCTTTCCGGTGCAAGCCCCCAATCGCGGCATCTCGCTGGTGCGCGACGGCGGCAAGGAAGTCGCCTGGATCGAGGACATCGCCGATGTATCGGCCGAGGTGGCCGCGCTGGTGACCGAGGAACTCGACGGACGCGAATTCATGCCCGAGATCCTGTCGATCAAGAGCGTGTCCAGCTTCGCCACGCCCTGCACCTGGACGGTGGAGACCGACCGCGGCGCTACCGAGTTCGTGCTGAAAGGGGAAGAGGATATCCGCCGGCTGGGCGCATTTTCGCTGCTGATCGCCGACAGCCACGGCATTCACTTCCTGATCCGCGACATGTTCGGGATCGACAAGGGCAGCCGCAAGATCCTGGACCGCTTCCTGTAATGCCCGGGTGGCGCGGCGGCTGCAATGGCCGCCGCGTTCGGATCCAAGCGCTTAAATATAGTCGAACAGCGACAATCCCGTGCTGCCGGCCTGCCCGAACAGGGAACTGCCGCCGGTGCCCGCCATCGCATACTGCTGCACCAGCGCACTGGCCTGGCGGCTGACCGTGTTGGCGATCTGGGTCTTTTGCGCCGTCAATTTATCCACGTCTTTTTGCACGGTCGCGGCCTGGCTGGCCAGCACGCCCTGCGAGCTCAGCAGTTGCGTCGTCCGTGAGGCCAGCTGCGCGGCCAGGCCTGTGTTCGGCTTGCCGAAAAGTTCGCTTACCTTGTCGGGCGCCGCCTCCACCGCAGCCTTGAGCTTGGTTTCGTCGAGTGTCAGCTTGCCGTTGCGCCGCGTGATGCCCAGGTCCGCCAGGGTCTTCGCGTCCGCACCGCCGAGCACGCTGTCGAACTGTTTGCTGATCTGGGCCGACATGGCGTCGCTTGCAGCGTCACCTGTCTTCTGATTGCCCATTTTCTCCATCAAGGTATTCAGCGCGCCGACGAAGGCCGTCACGTTGCCGGCCATCGCCGCCGGATCGCTCGCGACCTTGACCTCACCCTTGCCGGTGGCCGTCAGCTTGATGGACATGCCGGGAATCGCAGTGTCCAGCTGGTTCGACGATGAAGTGACCGCCTTGCCATCCACTGTCAGTTGCGCATCCTGGGCCGGGCTTTTCTGGGTAAGCGAGGTCTTGACGTCCGGCCCGTAGGCGAACAGCGCCTCCAATGCCGGGTCGCCCGACACGCCGATGCGCATCGTGTTGGCCGCGCCGGGCGCGCCGGTCAGGCTGAGCGAATAGCCCTTGCCGTCCTGGACCACCTTGGCATCGAGCCCGGCGTCGCGCATGGCCTTGGCGATGCCATCCAGCGTGTTGTTGCCGTTTTCGATACGCAGCGTCTTCGAGGTCGCGCCATTGCCCGTGCCCATGTCGATCTTGATCAGTGTCGGCGCGCCAGTGCCGAGCGCCGCGCCCTTGTCGGGCAGCGCCTTGGTCGACAGTTGCTGGCCCTGGGCCAGTTGCTTGACCTCGATCGCGTGGGACCCGCTCGCCGTCTTCGCATCCTTTAGCTCGGCCGTGAACGCCTTGCCGCTGACGCTCGCCGCCATCGCCAGCTTGTCACCGGTGAGCTTGTTGGCGCCATCGCGGAACTCGTCCAGCGCCAGGGCCAGCTTGCCGATGGACGACAGGCGCGCCTGGTCGCGGCCCAGCTGGGCGTCGATGGTCTTGATGCCCGGATTTTGCGCCAGCAAGGTCTGGGTGGCGCCTGTCGTCAACTCGGCCAGGCCTGGGGTGCCGCCGAAACCCGGCACGGAGCGTGAGATAGGGGTCGTCATCAATATAGTATGCACGTTCTTTCAGGCAATTTTGTAATGAATTGCACCCCTGTGCTGCGCAAGGCGTATTTCTACCCAGGCGGCATGCCCTTTGCTTTTGGCGTAGAGTCTTGTCGTATTCGCGCTACGGAGACCCGTATCAATCCGCCCATCCGCCCCATCCACTTCGTCGTCGTCACCATCGGCTCCGCCGGCGACCTCTTCCCCTTCATGGCCATGGCGCTGGCCCTGCGCGATGCCGGGCATCGGGTCAGCTTCCTCGCCCCGCAACAGCACGAACCCTTCGTGCGCGGTTCCGGCCTCGACTTCACCGGCTTGCCTGCCGACGAAGCCGTGCTGCACGATCCCGACCTGTGGCACCCGACACGCGGCTTCGGCGTGGTGTGGCGGGCGACGCGGCCAGGGATGGCGCGCATCGTCCCTTTCGTTGCGGCCTTGCCGCGCGACGAGCAGGTCGTGTTGCTGGTGCACCCCCTGGCGCTGCCCGAGGCGGACCTGTGCAAGGTGGTCCGGCCGGGGCTGAAGGTGGCCGCCGCCTACCTGGCTCCGCAGAATTTGCCCACCGTGCACGACCCGCTGCTGGTGGGGCCGTGGCGGGTGCCGTCCTGGGTGCCGTTCGCGGCGCGGCGCTGGCTGTGGCGCTGGGGTGCGCGCAGCTTTGTCGATCCGGTGGCGCTGCCGGAAGTGAATGCGGCGCGCGCCGCGCATGGTCTGGCGCCGCTGGCCAGCATGCTCCCCGACTTGTTCGGCCTGGCCGACCTGTCGCTGACCCTGTTTCCCGCCTGGTTCGCGCCGACCCAGCCCGACTGGCCGCAACCCTTGCTGCGCGCGGGCTTTCCGCTGTTCGACCCCAAGCCGGATGCGGCGCTGTCGCCGGAGTTGCTGCAATTTTTGGAGAGCGGGCCGGCGCCAGTCGTGTTCACCCACGGCACCGGCAACACCCAGGCCGGCGCCTATTTCCGCGATGCCTGCGCGGCCTGCGCACAACGCGGCTTGCGCGCGATCCTGCTGACGCCGCACCGCGAGCAGGTGCCGGAGAAGCTCCCGCCGACCATCCTGCGCCAGGATTACGTGCCGCTGCGGCGCCTGCTGCCGCGGGTGGCGGCCCTGGTCCACCATGGCGGCATCGGCACCACCGCCGAGGCCCTGCGCGCCGGCACGCCCCAGCTGGTGGTGCCGCTGGCACACGACCAGTTCGATAATGCGGCGCGGGTGAGGGCGCTGGGCGTGGGGCTCAGCCTGCGCGCGGACCGCCTCAACACGCCGCGGCTGGCGACAGCGCTCGGCACCCTGCTCGGCGATGCCCAGTTGGCGCAGCGCTGCCGGGAGACGATCGTGCGTTTCAACACGAGCGATACGATGCGCGAACTGTGCGCCCGGCTGGCAGCGCTGGGCGGTGAGGGCGACCGTGACGCACAAGGCCGCAGCGGTCAAGCACGCGCCACGCCCGCGGCGAACGCGCCAGAATGAACGATTCGTCAAGAAATTGTCATCTAAACATCAAGGAATACATCATGCAACGAAGCGCATTGGTGGTCGGTGCCAGCGGCATCGGCGGCCGCTATACCGCCCGCGAACTGCTGGCCCACGGCTGGACGGTGTATGGACTGGCGCGCACGCCGCCGCGCGACCTGCCGGGGCTGATCCCGGTCGCGGCCGACCTGCTGGACCCGGCCAGCCTGGCGCAAGCTTTCGCGGACGTGGCACCCACCCACGTCTTCATCACCACCTGGATGCGCCAGAACAGCGAGGCCGAGAACATCCGCGTCAACGCCGCCATGGTGCGCAACCTGTTGGACGCGCTGGCGCCCAAGAAAGCCTTGCGCCATGTGGCGCTGGTGACCGGCCTGAAACATTACCTCGGCCCCTTCGAGGCCTATGCCAGCTCGGGCACGCTGCCCGACACGCCCCTGCGCGAGTCGCAGCCTCGCCTGCCGATCGAGAATTTTTATTATGCGCAGGAAGACGAGGTGTATGCGGCGGCCGAGCGCGACCGCTTTACCTGGACGGTGCACCGTCCGCACTCCATCGTCGGGCTGGCGGTCGGCAACGCCATGAACCTGGGCACCACGCTGGCGGTGTACGCCTCGATCTGCAAGGAAACCGGGCGGCCCTTCCAGTTCCCCGGTTCGGAAGCCCAGTGGAATGGCCTGTCGGACGTGACCGATGCGCGCATGCTGGCCAAGCAGCTGCGCTGGGCTGCCGACAGCGACGTGGCGCGCAACGAAGCCTTCAATATCACCAACGGCGATTACTTCCGCTGGAGCTGGCTGTGGCGCCGCCTTGCGGCCTGGTTCGGCGTGCAGGCGGCCGGCTACAGCGGCGAGATCCAGCCGCTGGAAGCGGCCATGGCGGGCGACGGGGAGGTATGGCGCCAGATCGCCCAAAAGCACGGCCTGCGCGAAGCCGACCTGGGGCGGCTGGCCTCGGCCTGGCATACCGATCTCGATCTGGGGCGGCCGATCGAGGTGATGACCGACATGGCCAACAGCCGGCGCCTGGGGTTTGCGGCTTACCAGTCGACCGAGGATTCGTTCTTCGATCTGTTTTCGGCATTGCGGGCGGAGCGCTTGATTCCTTGAGCGTTCGGTAGCCAGCTGCAGCTACCTGTAGCGCTTAGCCCCTGAACGTCGCCCCTGCGGAGGCAGGGGCCCAAGTTGCACGCAATTTGCCAGCGCGTACGTTGGTGCTCGGCGCCGAACTTGGGTCCCTGCCTTCGCAGGGACGACGGTGCCGGCGTTCCGACGCTACTCCGTGCGTCACCGCACCGCACGCGTCCGTTCACCTGCGTTGTAATAGCCCCAACCCAGCTAACAACCGGAACGCCGATGCGCCGCAAGCCCGAATCCAGCCAGGACTCATCGTCCGCCCCGTCCACCGCCGGCCTGCCCGGCCATGTCCGCGTGCGCGGCGCCCGCGAGCACAATCTGAAGAACGTCGATCTCGACATCCCGCGCGATGCGCTGGTGGTGTTCACCGGCGTCTCCGGTTCCGGCAAGTCTTCGCTCGCCTTTGGCACGCTGTATGCCGAGGCCCAGCGGCGCTACCTGGAATCGGTGTCGCCCTACGCGCGCCGGCTGTTCCACCAGATGCCGGTGCCGGAAGTCGACGATATCGACGGCTTGCCGCCCGCGGTAGCGCTGCAGCAGCAGCGCGGCACGCCGACCACGCGCTCTTCGGTGGGCAGCGTCAGCACCTTGTCGAATTCGCTGCGCATGCTGTATTCGCGCGCCGGCGACTATCCGCCGGGGCAGGGCATCCTGTACGCCGAGTCGTTCTCGCCCAACACCGCCGAAGGCGCCTGCCCGCAGTGCTCGGGCCTGGGCCGCATCTATGAAGTAACCGAGCAATCGATGGTGCCGGACGACTCGCTCACCATCCGCGAGCGCGCCATTGCCGCCTGGCCGCCGGCCTGGCATGGCCAGAACCTGCGCGACATCCTGGTGACCATGGGCTATGACGTCGACACGCCCTGGCGCGAGCTGCCCAAGAAGGACCGCGACTGGATCCTGTACACCGACGAGACGCCGACGGTGCCGGTCTACGCCGGCCTCACGCCCGAGGAAACCAAGAAGGCGCTGAAGCGCAAGGAGACGCCCAGCTACCAGGGCACCTTCACCGGCGTGCGCCGCTACGTGATGCAGACTTTCGCCACCACCGAGAGCGCCTCGATGAAGAAGCGGGTGGCGCGCTACATGGTGGGCCTCGAGTGCCCGACCTGCCGCGGCAAGCGCCTGCGTCCGGAAGCGCTGGCGATCAAATTCGCCGGTCTGGACATCACCGAGCTGTCGCGCATGCCCCTGGCGCGCCTGGCGCAGCTGCTGCGGCCCTACGCGGACGGCAGCTCGCCGAAAGGCAAGACCGACAAGCACGCCGAACAGCTGATCGTCACCCAGCGCATCGCCGCCGACCTGTGCGCGCGCATGGAAGTCATGCTGGCGATGGGCCTGGGTTACCTGGCGCTGGAGCGCAGCACGCCGACCCTGTCGCCGGGCGAACTGCAGCGCCTGCGCCTGGCGACCCAGGTGCGCTCCAACCTGTTCGGCGTGGTGTACGTGCTGGACGAACCCTCGGCCGGCCTGCACCCGGCCGACACCGAAGCCCTGCTCGACGCCCTGGCGCGCCTGAAGGGGGCCGGCAATTCGCTGTTCGTGGTGGAGCACGCGCTGGACGTGATCCGCCATGCCGACTGGATCGTCGACGTCGGGCCGCAGGCGGGCGAGGGCGGCGGCAAGATCCTGTACAGCGGCCCGCCGGACGGGCTGCGCAAGGTCGAGGACTCGCACACGCGGCGCTATCTGTTCGACGAGGCCGGGCCGGACGAGCGAGCGCCGCGCGAACCGAACGGCTGGCTGCGGCTGGAAGGCGTGCGCCGCAATAACCTGGACAATCTGGCCGCGCGCTTCCCGCTCGGCGTGCTCAGCGCCGTGACCGGCGTCTCCGGTTCCGGCAAGTCGACCCTGGTCAGCCAGGTGCTGGTCGATCTGGTCGCTCAGGCGCTGGGCCAGGCCACGCTTGAAGAGGAACCTGAGGAAGAACCGGGCCTGGAGCGCGAGGAAGCCATCCCGACCGAAGGCCGCATCGTGGCCGGCATGGAAGGCATCAAGCGCCTGGTGCGGGTCGACCAGAAGCCGATCGGGCGCACGCCGCGCTCGAACCTGGCCACCTATACCGGCTTGTTCGACCAGGTGCGCAAACTGTTCGCGGCGACGCCGCAGGCGAAGAAGAAGCGCTATGACGCCGGCCGCTTTTCCTTCAACGTCGCCAAAGGCCGCTGCGAGCATTGCGCCGGCGAGGGCTTCGTGATGGTCGAGCTGCTGTTCCTGCCCAGCGTGTACGCGCCTTGCCCGACCTGCGAGGGCGCGCGCTACAACGCCGATACCCTGGCGATTACCTACAAGGACAAGAACGTCGCTGACGTGCTGGGCATGACGGTCGACGAAGCCCACGCCTTCTTTGAAGACCAGGAAGCGGTGGCGCGTGCACTCCACACCCTGCGCGAAGTCGGCCTGGGCTATCTGCGCCTGGGCCAGAGCGCGACCGAGCTCTCGGGCGGCGAAGCCCAGCGCATCAAGCTGGCCACCGAGTTGCAGCGCGCCACCCGCGGCGGGGCGCTCTACGTGCTGGACGAGCCTACCACCGGCCTGCACCCGCTCGATGCCGACCGTTTGATGGCTCAGCTGAACCGCCTGGTCGATGCCGGCAACACCGTCATCATGGTCGAGCACACGATGCGCGTGGTGGCCGGCTGCGACTGGGTGATCGATATCGGTCCGGGCGCGGGCGAGGCCGGCGGCAAGGTGGTGGCGGAAGGGCCGCCGCCCAAGGTCGCGGTCAGCAAGACCAGCCGAACTGCGCCTTACTTGAAGGCAATTTACCGCTAACGGCTGGCAACGGCCTGTAAATATGTTGCCCTGTGGGGCGAAAAACTGCTCAACAGAACGCCCTTCAGGCGGCAATTGCGTTACACTTTGGATATTTTTTCCAGAACGAGTGGCGCAAAAGCATGCCTGGCACCAGTATCGATAGCAAGCAATTCCAGCGGATCCTTGCCCGCAACGTGGCCATGCCTCTCGGCATGGGCGTCCTCAGCGCACTGGTCTTCGTCGGCATCATCGCCTACCTGATCAATGTTTTAAGCTGGGTCGAGCATTCCGAACACGTGATCGGCCGCGCGAACGAGGTCAGCCGCATGTCGTCCGACATGGAGGCCGGCATGCGTGGCTACCTGCTGTCCGGCGACGACGATTTCCTGGCGCCCTATCTGCTGGCCAAGCCCAAGATGGACGGCGAGCTGGCCGGCCTGGGCAAGCTGGTGGTCGACAACGGCGCCCAGCGCGACCGCATCGAACGCATCCGCGCCGCCCAGCGCGAATGGCAGGTGTTTGCCGACGAAGTGGTGTCGCGGCGCGGCAAGAACACCGATTTCATCGACATCGTCAAGAGCGGCCGCGGGCGCATCCTCACCGACGAGGTGCGGCGCCAGTTCGGCGACTTCATCGAAGTCGAGCAGCGCCTGCTGCAGGAGCGCAATGCCTCCTCGCGTGCGGTGATCGGCTGGTCGGTCGGCGCCTTCCTGATCTTCAGCCTGATCGTGGCCGGCATGCTGGCCTTGTTCGGCCGCCGTGAACTGCTGCGCCTGTCCGGCTCCTACAACGACACCCTGGCCCACGAGGCCGAGCACAATGCGCTGCTGCGCCACCAGGACTGGCTGCGCACCGGCCAGGCCGAGCTGGCCACCAAGACCTCGAACCTGCACGAACTGGAGCCGCTGGCCGCCGCCGCGCTGGACTACGTGGTGCATTATCTCGGCGGCGTGGTCGGTGCGATGCACGTGCGCAGCGAAGAGGGCGTGCTGCGCCGCATCGGTGCCTACGGCTTCGCCCACGACGCCGCGCATGGCCAGCAAATCCAGGCCAAGGCCTCGCTGGCGGCCCAGGCCGCCGACCAGAACCGCATCCTCACCCTGCGCGACCTGCCGCCGGATTACATCAAGGTCGGCTCGACGCTGGGCGAGACGGCGCCGCGCGAACTCATCATCGCGCCGATCTCCAACCACGGCAAGATCAAGGGCGTGATCGAGATCGGCTTCATGGGCGAGGTGTCGGAGAGCGCGCGCGAATTCATGCAGCTGATCGGCCCGGCGGTGGGCTCGTCCGTCGCCGCGGTGCTGTACCGCCAGCGCCTGCAGGTGGCACTGGAAGAGCAGCAGGCCATGAACGAAGAGCTGCAGGTGCAGCAGGAAGAGCTGCGCACCGCCAACGAAGAACTGGAAGAACAGTCGCGCGCACTGGAAGAGTCGCAGACCACGCTGGAAAACCAGCAGGCCGAACTGGAGCAGACCAACGAGCAGCTGGCCGAGCAGGCCACGCGCCTGGACATGAAGAACGGCGCCCTCGTGCAAGCCCAGGAGCAATTGCGCGAGCGTGCGGTGGAACTCGAACGCGCCAGCCGCTACAAATCCGAATTCCTGGCGAATATGTCGCACGAGCTGCGCACGCCGTTGAACAGTTCGCTGATCCTGGCCAAGCTGCTGTCGGACAACCAGAACGGCAACCTGAACGAAGAGCAAGTCCGCTTTGCCCAGACGATTTATTCGGCCGGCAACGACCTGCTCAACCTGATCAACGACATCCTCGATATTTCCAAGGTCGAGGCCGGCAAGCTGGAGCTGGTGCCGGAAGACTTGCCGCTGCGCCGCGTGATCGAGGGCCTGGCGCGCACCTTCGAACCGATGGCGCGCCAGAAGGACATCGAATTCCGCGTCGACATCGCACCGAACGTGCCGGCGTCGCTGCATACCGACCGCCAGCGCATCGAGCAGATCCTCAAGAACCTGTTGTCGAACGCGGTCAAGTTCACCGACGGCGGCACGGTCAGCCTGGCGGTGAGCGCCACGCAGGATGGCTGGATCCAGTTCGCGGTTCAGGATTCCGGCATCGGCATTGCGCCCGAGCAGCAGGAACGCATCTTCGACGCCTTCCACCAGGCCGACGGTTCCACCGCGCGCAAGTATGGCGGCACCGGTCTCGGGCTGTCGATCTCGCGCGACCTGACCGCCTTGCTGGGCGGTACCCTGACGGTGGCGAGCGCGCCGGGCGAGGGCAGCACCTTCACCCTGAGCCTGCCGCGCAACGGCACGGTGGCCGCCACCCCGCCGCCGGCACCCCAGCTGGTGCATGCGGCGCCGCCGGTACGCGTCAAGCCGGCCCCGGCCGCGCCTGTGGCGGCATCCGCAAGCGAAGCCGAGGCGGAAGCCCGCAGCGCGATGCCGCGCTTCCCCGACGACCGCGACCAGCCGGCGGCCGGCCGCCGCACCGTGCTGACCATCGAGGACGAGCCGGAATTCGCGCACATCCTGTACGGCCTGGCGCACGACATGGAATTCCGCTGCCTGGTCGGCCTCACCGCCGAGGAAGGCCTGGCCCTGGCCGCCAGCGAGAAGCCGGACGCGATCCTGCTCGACATGCGCCTGCCGGACCGCTCCGGCCTGTCGGTGCTGCAGCAGCTGAAGGAAAACCCGGCCACCCGCCACATCCCGGTGCACGTGGTGTCGAGCATGGAAAACGGCGGCGAGGCGCTGCACCTGGGCGCCATCGGCTACGCCTTGAAACCGACTTCGCGCGAGCAGCTGGAAGAAGTCTTCGTCAAGCTCAAGGAGAAATCGACCCAGCAGCTCAAGCGCGTGCTGCTGGTCGAGGACGACGAACGCCAGCGCGACAGTGTGGTGCAGCTGATCGCCGACAATGACGTCGAAATCGCCGCGGTCGGATCGGGCGAAGAAGCCTTGAGCCTGTTGCGCTCGCAGATTTTCGACTGCATGATCATCGACTTGAAGCTGCCTGACATGCAGGGCAACGAGTTGCTCCAGCGTATGTCCCACGAGGAACTGGTGTCCTTCCCGCCCGTCATCGTGTATACCGGACGCAACCTGACCCGCGACGAGGAAGCCGAACTGTCGAAGTACTCGCGCTCGATCATCATCAAGGGCGCGCGCTCGCCGGAACGCCTGCTGGACGAAGTGACGCTGTTCCTGCACAAGGTGGAGTCGCAACTGTCGTCGGAACGCCAGACCATGCTGAAGACCGTGCGCGGGCGCGACCGCGTGTTCGAAGGCCGCACCATCCTGCTGGTGGACGACGATGTGCGCAACGTGTTCGCCCTGACCAGCGCGCTGGAGCAGCGCGGCGCCAACGTGGTGGTCGGCCGCAACGGTTTCGAGGCGATTGCGCGGCTGGACGAGGTGGAGAACGTCGACCTGGTGCTGATGGACGTGATGATGCCGGGCATGGACGGCCTGGAAGCGACGCGCCGGATCCGCCAGGATGCGCGCTTCGCGCGCCTGCCGATCATCGCCATCACCGCCAAGGCGATGAAGGACGACCAGGAGCAGTGCCTGGCGGCCGGCGCCAACGATTACCTGGCCAAGCCGATCGACCTGACGCGCCTGTACTCGCTGCTGCGGGTGTGGATGCCGACGCTGGAACGCATCTGAGGACGGGATAAAAGAAACCGATGACCAAACCGCCTAGCGACATCGACATCGAACTGCGGATGCTGGTCGAAGCTGTCTACCTCAAGTACAACTACGACTTCCGCGACTACACCGGCGCTTCCCAGAAGCGCCGCGTGCTGGCGGCCATGCATGCGATGGATTGCGCCACCGTGTCCAGCCTGCAGGCGCGGGTGATGCACGATCCGGCCGCGTTCGCGCAGTTGCTGCAATTCCTCACCATCCCGGTCACCGAGATGTTCCGCGATCCGGAGTATTACCTGGCGATCCGGCGCCAGGTGGTGCCTTTCCTGGAAACCTATCCTTCGCTGAAGCTGTGGGTGGCCGGCTGCAGTACCGGCGAGGAAGTGTATTCGCTGGCGATCCTGCTGAAGGAAGAGGGCTTGCTGGAACGCACCCTGATCTACGCCACCGACATCAACCCAGAATCGCTGGACGCGGCGCGGCGCGGCGTGATGCAGCTCGACCGCATGCGCTTGTACACCGAGAACTACCAGAAGGCCGGCGGCAAGCGGGCCTTTTCGGATTACTACACGGCGGCCTACGGCGGCGCCCTGTTCGAGCGCGCGCTGATCGAGAACGTGACCTTCGCCGACCACAGCCTGGCCACCGACAGCGTGTTCGCCGAGACCCATTTCATCAGCTGCCGCAACGTGATGATCTACTTCAACCGGCGCCTGCAGAACCGGGTGCTGGGCCTGTTCCACGAATCGCTGTGCCACCGCGGCTTCCTGGGCCTCGGCAGCAAGGAGAGCATCGATTTTTCCAGCTATGCCCAGCGTTTCGAGCCGCTGGCAAAGCGCGAGCGCCTGTTCCGCAAGGTGGGGCCATGAGCGCGAATGCAGCCCCGGCGCCCATGGATGACGCCGCGCTGCGCGCCAGCCTGCAGGGACGCCGCATCGACGCCGTCGTGATCGGCGGCTCGGCCGGCGGCGTGGATGCCTTGCTGCACCTGTTACCGTCGCTGCCGGCCGACTATGCCTTGCCGGTGATCTGCATCCTGCACCTGCCGCCGGACCGCGAAAGCCGCCTGGCCGAGCTGTTCAACGAGCGCCTGCCGCTGCCGGTGCGCGAAGCCGCCGACAAGGATGCCATCCAGGCCGGCACCCTGTACTTCGCCGGTCCCGGCTATCATCTGTCGGTGGAACAGGACTTCACGTTTTCGCTGAGCTGCGAACCACCGGTGCACTATGCGCGGCCGGCCATCGACGTGCTGATGGCATCGAGCGCGGATGCCTATGGCGCCGGCCTGGTCGGCATCCTGCTGACCGGCGCCAACCACGATGGAGCCGACGGCATGGCGCGGATCCGCGCCTGCGGCGGTTTCACCGTGGTACAGGACCCGCTGGATGCCCAGGTGGGGGTGATGCCCCAGGAAGCGATCCGCCGCTGCGACCCGCACCTGGTCTTGCCGCTGGCAAGGATCCATGCGCTGTTGCCCATGTTGGAGAATTACAAATCATGAGCCCGAACGACCCTAGCAAACTCCTGATCGTCGACGACCTGCCGGAAAACCTGCGCGCCCTCGATGCCGTGATCCGCAACGAGCACCGCATCGTCTACCAGGCGTCGTCCGGCGAGGAAGCGCTGTCGCTGATGCTCGAACACGAGTTCGCGCTGGCCATCCTCGATGTCCAGATGCCGGGCATGGACGGCTTCGAGCTGGCCGAGCTGATGCGCGGTACCGAGCGCACCCGCAATATCCCGATCGTGTTCGTATCCGCCGCCGGGCGCGAGCTGAACTATGCCTTCAAGGGCTACGAGACCGGTGCGGTCGACTTCCTGTACAAGCCGCTCGACCCGGATGCGGTGCGCAGCAAGGTGAACGTCTTCGTCACCCTCGACCAGCAGCGGCGCGAGATGCGCCACCAGATGGAGGCGCTGGAGCGCAGCCGGCGCGAGCAGGAAGTGCTGCTGCGCGAGCTGAACGCGACCCAGGCCGAGCTGCAGCGCTCGCTGCGCATGCGCGACGAATTCATGTCGCTGGTGGCGCACGAGCTGCGCACGCCGCTCAATACCCTGTTCCTGGAAACGCAGATGCGCAGCCTGCAGCTCAAGCGCGGCAACATGCCGGCCTTTAACGCCGAGCAGATGGGCGGCATGATCAAGCGCGACGAGCGCCAGATCAAGTCCATGATCCGCCTGATCGACGACATGCTGGACGTCTCGCGCATGAAGAGCGGCACCTTGTCGATCCGTCCCGGCAAGGTGGAATTGATGGCGCTGCTGGAACGCGTGGTCAACGATTTGTCGCTGGCGGCCGCGGCGGCCGGCTGCCATGTGCTGCTGTTGCCGCATCCGCCGGTGGAGGGCTGGTGGGACGAGTTCCGCATCGAGCAGGTGGTGGTGAATCTGTTGACCAATGCGCTGCGCTACGGCGGCGGCGGCGAGGTCGAAGTCAGCGTGCACCACGAGGGCTGCCATGCCGTCATCGAAGTCAGTGACCACGGCAAGGGGATCGCGCCCGATTATCTCGAGCGCATCTTCGAACCCTACGAGCGCGGCGCCAAGGCCGGCGAGCCCAAGGGCCTGGGCCTGGGTCTGTACATTTCGCGCCAGTTGGCGACCTCGCACGGCGGCCAGTTGACCGCACGCAGTACGCCGGGGCAGGGCGCCACCTTCAGCCTGAGCCTGCCGTGTACCGAGCCGGCGCTGCAGGCCGTCGCACCCGCCTGATTCAGTACCAGGGCGTCCGCAGCGGACGCCTTTTTTTCAACCCCACCACGCGCATCAACCCATAGTGGCAGGCTATGCGCCCTCGATAGCTAAAATTAATTGATGAAATCCGTTCAATTAATTTCACATTAGGTCGTGTGCGAGGTATAGTGAGCACCTAACGTTTTTTTAACCCCTGAAGAGGAATCTCATGTCCATCATCAACACCACGATCAAGCCATTCAAAGCAACCGCTTTCCACGACGGCAAATTCGTCGACCTGACCGACGCAGACTTCCAGGGTACCTGGTCGGTCCTGATGTTCTACCCGGCCGACTTCACCTTCGTCTGCCCGACCGAACTGGAAGACCTGGCTGCTTTCCAGCCTGAGTTCGCCAAGATGGGCGTGAAAGTCTACGGCGTGTCGACCGACAGCCACTTCGCCCACAAGGCATGGCACGACACCTCGGAAGCCATCAAGAAAGTGAACTACCCGCTGATCGGCGACCCGACCGGTACCCTGGCCCGCAACTTCGAAGTCATGATCGAAGAAGAAGGCATGGCACTGCGCGGTACCTTCGTGATCAATCCGGAAGGCCAGATCAAGGTCATGGAAGTGCACGACAACGGCATCGGCCGTGACGCGTCGGAACTGATGCGCAAAGTCAAGGCTGCCCAGTACGTCGCCGCTCACCCAGGCGAAGTCTGCCCAGCCAAGTGGTCGGAAGGCGCTGAAACCCTGAAGCCATCGCTGGACCTGGTCGGCAAGATCTAAGTTGTGACGTAGGGTGGGCGCGGCCGGCGTAGGCACCCCGTGCCCACCAGCATTAGCAGCATGTAGTACAAGGGCACTGGCCAAAGCCCCATTGCGCTAGCGGCCGGTGCCCCCACCTTTTATTAGCAGCGACGCATGATCCCGCCCGACGGCAGGCGATCAAACTAGTCGATTTTGCCGTGCCAGATTTACTAATTTGATTGATGCACTTTCGATGCATCGGGGCCCCGCTTTGCCCGCAACTTTTACGACGATTAATCAGATACCGAGGAAATGACCATGAGCGTGCTTGACAACGACCTGAAGACCCAACTGGGTGCCTATCTGCAACGTGTGCAGCAACCCTTCGAACTGGTCGCTTCGCTGGACGACAGCGAAAACTCCAAACAGACGCTCGAGCTGCTGCAGACCATCCAGAGCCTGCGCGCCGACAAGATCACCCTGCGCACCGATGGCAACGATGCGCGCAAGCCGTCGTTCAGTGTCCAGCGCATCGGCAGCGAGAGCTCGCTGCGCTTCGCCGGCCTGCCGCTCGGCCACGAGTTCACCTCGCTGGTGCTGGCCCTGCTGTGGACCGGCGGCCACCCGCCGAAAGTCGAGCAGGACGTGATCGACTCGATCAAGGCGCTGGACGGCGAGTACAACTTCGAGATGTACATGTCGCTGAGCTGCCATAACTGCCCGGACGTGGTGCAGGCGCTGTCGCTGATGGCGATCCTGAACCCGCGCGTCAAGACTGTCGTGATCGAAGGCGGCGCCTACCAGGCCGAAGTCGAAGCACGCCAGGTGATGGCGGTGCCGATGGTCTTCCTGAACGGCGAGCTGTTCGGTTCGGGCCGCATGATGGTCGAAGAAATCGTCGCCAAGCTGGACACCGGCGCCGGCGCCCGTGACGCCGCCAAGCTGAACGCCAAGGACCCGTACGATGTGCTGATCGTCGGTGGTGGCCCGGCCGGCTCGGCAGCTGCCGTGTACGCCGCCCGCAAAGGTATCCGCACCGGCGTCGCCACCGGCCGCATGGGTGGGCAAGTGAATGACACCATGTCGATCGAGAACTACATCTCGGTGCTGGAAACCGACGGCCCGAAATTCGCCGGCGCGCTGGAAGCGCAAGTGCGCCACTATGGCGTCGACGTGATCACCCAGCAGGAAGCCGCCAAGATCATCCCGCCATCGGCGCCTGGCGAACTGGTCGAAGTGCAATTCGCCAACGGCGGTTCGCTGAAGTCGAGCACCGTGATCCTGTCGACCGGTGCGCGTTGGAGGAACGTCAACGTGCCGGGCGAAGAGCAGTACAAGAATGCCGGCGTCAACTATTGCCCGCACTGCGATGGCCCGCTGTACAAGGGCAAGCGCGTGGCCGTGATCGGCGGCGGCAACTCGGGCGTGGAAGCGGCGATCGACCTGGCCGGTATCGTCCAGCACGTGACCCTGTTCGAGTTTGCCAACCAGCTCAAGGCCGACGCCGTGCTGGTCAACAAGCTGCAAAGTCTGGCCAACGTGACCATCCACGTGAACGCACAGACCACCGAGATCACCGGCGACGGCAAGAAGGTCAACGGCATCTCGTTCAAGGACCGCATCAGCGGCGAAGAAACCAACGTGCCGCTGGAAGGCGTGTTCGTGCAGATCGGCCTGGTGCCGAACACCGAGTTCCTGAAGGGTACCGTGGAACTGTCGCGCTTCGGCGAGATCATCGTGGATGCGCATGGCCGCACCAATGTCACCGGTGTGTTCGCTGCCGGCGACGCCACCACCACGCCGTTCAAGCAGATCGTGATCGCGGCGGGCGAGGGTGCCAAGGCGGCACTGTCGGCCTTCGATTACCTGATCCGCATGCCGGTGGCGGTCGAGTCGGCATAACAGTTTCGGTTTTAAATCGGTGCTGCTGAAAGGGCGGCGCTTTCCGTGAGGAGGGCGCCGCCTTTTTTTTGTGTCGATTGTCGATCCTGTGCGGTATCGTTCGTCGTCAGGATGCAGGGCTTTATTAACCAATCTTGCATGGAGACGTCATGAACAAGCAGATCATTTTCAACCTGGCAGTAAAGGACCTGGACAAGTCGAAGGCCTTCTTTACCGCGCTCGGCTTCAGCTTCAACCCGCAGTGGAGCAACGACAGCGCGGCTTTCATGAACATCGTCGACGGCAGCATCCATGCGATGCTGATGACCGAACCTTTCTTCAAATCCCTGATCGACAAGCCGCTGGTGCAGGCGCGGGAAGCGAACGAGGTCATCATCTGCCTCAGTTGCGAAACCCGCGAAGAGCTCGACAGCCTGATCGCCCGCGCCGTCGCCGCCGGCGGCCGCACCCCGCATCCGCCCGAGGACCGCGGCTTCATGGTCGACCAGGGCTTCGAGGACCTCGATGGCCACTTGTGGAATCTGATCTGGATGGCGCCCGAGGCTTGATGGGGCAAACCGGGCCGCTCAGCGCAGGTCGGGCCGGGCCGCGGTGGCAGCCGGCACCGGCAGCCCGCGCCGCGCCTTGCTGTCGAGTTTCTCGAGCAGCAGCGCCAGCCCGTAGCAGACCAGCAGCACCGGCAGGTAGACGGTGAAGGTCCAAGTCTGGACCTCGCCCAGCAGGGTGCGGTAGAGCGCGAACGCCGCCAGCACGATGAACATGTGCGACAGGTAGAGCTCGTAGCTGAGCTGGCCCATGCGCGCCAGCCAGGCCAGGGCGCGCCGTGGCGCCGGCGGACTGGCCTGGAAGGCGAACAGCATGCAGCTGGCGCCCAGGCACAAGGCGTACAGGCCGGACTTGAACAGGTAGCGGTGCAGCAGGTCCGGCCAGCCCAGCACCATCAGGATGCAGAACGCGCCGAACACGGCCAGGGCTCGGGCATCGCGCGCGCCGGGGCGCCAGTGCCGCGTCAGCAGTGCGGTCAGCACGCCCCAGGCGATCGCGCCCATGCCGGGCAGATAGGCTTTTTCCCACCAGACTTCGTCGCTGGCCGGCACCAGCGCCCGCAGCGGAGAAACGGCCAATGCCCAGGCCAGCAGCAGGCCGATCAGGAGCCGCCGCGGCAGCCACAGGCACAGCAGGGGAAAGCCGAGATAAAAGGCTTCTTCGATCGACAGCGACCACAGCACGTCCCAGCCCGCCGGCGCCCAGCCGGTGCGGCCCTCGTACCAGTTGAAGCTGAAGGTGAGCGCGGAGGCGAGCAGGCCGCCCAGGGTCTGCTTGCCGTCTTCCGGCGCGTAGCCTTCGATGCCCAGCAGTGCCAGCAGGCTCAACACCACCAGCGTCAGCCCCAGCAGGGGCAGGATGCGGCGTGCGCGCGCCCGGTAAAAGCGGCGCAGGCCGACGCGACCAAGATCGCCGTCACGCTCGATGATGCGGCTGGCGATCAGGAAGCCCGAGATGACGAAGAACACGAATACCGCTTCGTAGCCGTTGAAGCTGAGGGCGTCCAGCAGGCGCTTCGGCAGCCAGTCGCCCAGCAGGCTGGGTGTCAGGGGCAGGCGGAAGGGCAGGGCCAGGTGGTGGACCACGACCAGCAGGATGGCCGCGCCGCGCAGGCAATCGATGCCGAAGTTGCGCTGTGCGAGCATCATGGCGCCACCTCGCGCAGCAGTGACGGGAATTCGGCCAGCAAGCCGTCGCGCGCCCAGGCGCCGGTCGACATGCCTTGCGGCTGCGTGTCGTCGGTGCGCACCAGCCGGGCGAAGGCGAGGGTGCGCCCGCCTCGGGAAGCCCAGCCGACATACCAGCCCCAGCCGCTGGAGGCGCCGGTCTTGCCGTGCAGCTCCCAGCCGGCGACCGTGCCGAAGCGAGTCAACGCGGCCGTCATCGCATAGGCATGCGCACTGACACCGAGCTCGCGCCGCACCAGCCGGCCCAGGAAGTCGACCTGCTCGCGCGGCGAGATCTGCAGCGAGGAGCCGATCCAGGACAGCGTCAAACCGTCATGTTCGGCATCGCCTGCGACGTTGGCGTTACCGTAGCCGAACTGCCGCACGTAAGCCTGGAAGCGGCCGGCGCCCAGCGCCAGCGTGACCTGCTGTGAATACCAGACCACCGAATCGCGCATCCATTTTTCCGGATCGGTCGGCTGCCGCCAGGCCGGCTGCCAGTCGACGTAGCCGGGGCGGTAGGGCAACAAAGGGGCGTGCGTGTCCTTCAGGAAGCCGGCGTCGTAGCCCATCAGGCTGATGGCGATCTTGAAGGTCGAGGCCGGCGTGACCCGGGTGCGGCAATCGCCGCGTTCCAGCAGCGGTTTGCCGCTGGCGGTATCGGAGATCACGGTGCAGATTTCGGCGGCCTGGGTGGATGGCAGGGCGAGAAGGGTGCACAGGGCCAGCAGGGAAGGTATTTTCATGGTGTAGCGGCCTTTTGCCGGCAATGGTCGAAGGTGGTATCGGACCAGCCCGTCGGCTTGCAGGCGCCGGCTAGCAGCGCGTCGATACGCGCGGCGCGTTCTGCCAGCGCGGCGGAATGGTGCAGCGGATGGTAGCGCTTGGGCGCCTTGATCATGGCGGCGAGGCGGATGAAGGCATGCTCGTCCAGCGCCGCCAGCGGCTTGCCCTCATACAGCAGGGCCGCGAGCGCCAGCCCGCGCACCTGCACGCCCGCGTGTGTCCCCATGTAGACATGGCTGGTGTAATACGCGAGCTGGGTTTCCTTGGGCATGCGCGCGTTTAGAGCCTATCCCAGTAGGCAGGGGGAAGCTGATGGCGATGCATGGCAAGCGCGGGCAAGGCGCGAGGAGGCCGCATGGCTAGCCATGCAACGACGAGCAACGCAGCACCCGCTTGCCAGGCGCGCCAGCAGCGACTCCGGCCTACTGGGATAGGCTCTTAGCACCAGGGCCATGGCATCGCGGCCGATATCGACCGCCTTGCAGCAGCGCTGGACACCGGCATAGAAGCGCTGGAACAGGCCCGCGACGCCGTCCAGGCGCGTGTCGGACAGGAAAAAATCGCGCGCCACCGCCGCCGTGATGGTGGCGATCCCCTGGCCGTCGGCGAAGCTGATGCCGTGATGCGTGGCGAAGTCCGGGTCTTCGACGGCGAGCAGGATGGCGTTCTGGCGCGGCGACAGCAGCATGCCCTGCGCCGGCGGCAGCGTGGCCGCCAGTCTGTCAAACACGGCGCCGGCCCAGGCGGCGGCCGTGCCCAGGTAGGCCAGGAGCAGGCAAAGGCAGAGCAGGGTAATGCGGAGTATGCGTGTCATCGATCCGGCGGCGTGGCGAAGGAAAGCCGATTCTGGCGCGGCGCGGGCGCCGGGCGAACCGGCGTGTGACGAAACGCCGGGGCCGTGGGACCGGCGTGGCGATTTCCGCATATGGGGCGCTGCTATACTTTACGACGATGAGTATGCCGCAGAATTCGCTGAAGACTTACCTGATCGTCGATGACGAGGCGCCGGGCCGCACCAACCTGCGCCTGGCGATGGCCGCCCATCCGGGCTGGGTGCTCGCTGCCGAATGCGCCAGTGCCGCCGCCGCGCGCCTTGCCCTGGATGCAGCGCCGGTCGACATGCTGTTCCTCGATATCCGCATGCCGGGCGAGAGCGGCCTGGCGCTGGCGCGCGAACTGGGCCGCCTGCCGGAACCGCCGCTGGTGATCTTCGTTACCGCCTACAGCGAGCACGCGGTGGATGCCTTCGACGTGCATGCGCTCGACTACCTGCTCAAGCCCCTGAACGACGAGCGCCTGGCACAGGCCCTCGAACGCGCCGAAGCGCTGTTGCGGCACGGCCAGCGCGCCGCCTACGGCAAGGCCCTGCGCGGCTGGGTGGAGCCGTCCGCCAGTCCCTGGCTGGAACGCATCAGCGTGCGCTCGGTCGGCCGCGTCGAGCAGGTGCGGGTGGCCGATATCCTGTGGGTGGAGGCGGCCGGCAACTACGTCAACCTGTGCCTGGCGGGACGCCAGGTGCTGCACCGGATCCCGCTCAGCCGCCTCGAAACGCTGCTCGATCCGGCCGTGTTCCTGCGCGTGCACCGCGGCGCCATCGTCCGGCGCGACCAGATCGGCAGCCTGGCGACGGTGGGCGACGGCAGCTACCGCCTGGCCTTGCGCTGCGGCGCCCACATGGCGGTCAGCGAGCGCTATGTGCAGGCGTTGCGGACGCATATGTGAAGTCGTTGCGCAGTGGGCGTGCTAGCGGGAGCGGCGCCACAGTTCCAGGCCGAGCGCCGCCACGGCCACCGCGCCCGCCAGCGCGGCGGTATTGCTTTGCCGGCCCGGCCGGCGCTGGCCGCCGTGGATGCCGCTGGCGCCGGCCGCCGGCGCATACAGGATGCCGGTCGTGTCCGGGGCGCGTTCGGCCCGTTTCGACCATGCGCTCAGGAAGCGGTCCATCATGACCGCGCCGTACGGGGTGGCCAGTTCGGCCAGCTTCATGGCGCCGACCGGCGCGCCGACCACGGTGGTGGCGCGCGGCCGCTGCGCGAGCGCGACGACGGCATCGGCTACCTTTTCGGGAGCCAGGACGCCGGGCGGGTAGGACAACCTGGCACCCGAATAGTTGCCCGCATGCGCGAAGCCGGGCGTGTCGACAAAGGTGGGATACACGTCGCAGATGTGGATGCGCGGATATGCGTGCAGTTCGCCGCGCAGGGCTTCGCTGAAGCCGCGCAGGCCGAACTTGCTGGCGCTGTAGGCCGCCGACCACGGCGTCGCCACGAAGCCGCCCATCGAGATCATATTCACCCAGATGCCGTGGCCCTGCGCCCGGAAGATCGGCAACACGGCGTGCGCATCGTTCATGTGGCTGATCAGGTTGGTTTCGATCACGCGCTGGTGATCCGCGATCGGCACATCGAGATATTTGCCGACCACGCCGATGCCCACATCGCTGAACCACAGGTCGATGTCGCCGAGGGCCGTGCGCGCATCGGCGGCAAACGCCTTGACGGCGGCGGCATCGGTGACGTCGACGGTGCCGAAGTCGGCATCGCCCCCCGCTTGTTGGCAGCGGCGGGCGATGTCTTCGAGGCCTTCATGGCCGCGGGCGCCGAGGACGAGGCGGGCGCCCTGCCTGGCAAAGGCGAGGGCAGTGGCGGCGCCGATGCCGCTCGATGCGCCCGTGATGACGACGCGGAGAGTACGTGATTTCATGTTGACACCTTTCTTGGTGATGGCCGGATTGCTGGGTCACCATGGTGCCCGATGACGGGACGAGGGGTCGCATGGTTCAGCGTCCGCCGCCAGGCGGTGTCGGTGCAGAGGGTATGATCAGTGGAACAGCATCGGTGCGGCGCTGCTCAGCGCATCGGTCGCCACCAGCAGCCAGGTGGCCAGGCCGGTGAGTCCAACGTGAAGGGCGGTCCAGGCGGCGGGGAAGATGCGGATCATGATGGATCTCCGAGATCGTAAGCTGCGGATAAGATGCGATGGATGATGGACGTATCTTAATTTGCGTTCCCTGGAGAAACTATCGGCGGGCAATCCGTCGACTTGTAGGAAATCATGCTGTTCCTCTGTCTGATCTGTGTAGGAGCGCTCACGCGACCCTCCTACGGTAACTGTAGGTTGCGTCCTATACCGCTGTGTTCGCACGCGTTTTAGAGTGTGTTCATCATGACCCGACACGAACCCAAACTCCTGCACAAGGGCCTGCTTGCGGTACGCCGCAACACCATCCGCCGCCTGCTAAATACCGTCTTCGGTATCGCCCAGCTGCGCGACGGCCAGCAACGCGTGATCGACAGTGTCCTGGACGGCAGGGACACCCTGGCGATCATGCCCACCGGCAGCGGAAAATCGCTGTGCTACCAGATTCCCGCCCGTATCCTCGAGGGCATGACGATCGTCGTCTCGCCCCTGATCTCCCTGATGAAGGACCAGCTCGAGAAGCTGGAAGAACTGGGTGTGCAGGCGGTGCAGGTCAATTCCAGCCTGCACGCCGAGGAAGAGCGCAACGCGCTCGCGGCCATCGCCGAAGAGCGCTGCACCATCGTGTTCTGCACGCCGGAGCGCCTGGTGTCGCCCGAGTTCGTGGCCTTGCTCAAGGGCGTGAAGGTGGCGCTGGTGGTGGTCGACGAAGCCCACTGCATCTCGCAATGGGGCCACGATTTCCGTCCGGCCTACCTGGAAATGGCCGGTTCGCTGGAAGCCCTGGGCCGCCCGCCCGTGCTGGCGCTGACCGCCACCGCGACCGAGGAAGTGATGGACGACATCGGCCGCCAGCTGAGCCGTCCGCGCATGAACGTGATCAATACCGGCATCTACCGTCCCAACCTGCACTACCGTGTGCAGCAGGTGACGAATGCCGACGAAAAGCTGGAACAGGCGCTGCGCCTGGTGCACGAGACCGAAGGCAAGGGCATCGTCTACGCCGCCACCGTCAAGGTGGCCGAAGAGGTCTACCACCGCCTGCAGGAAGCCGGGGAATCGGTCACGATCTACCATGGCAAGCTGGCGGCCGCCGAGCGCAAGGCCAACCAGGACCTGTTCATGGACGATGAGCGGCGCATCATGGTGGCGACCAATGCCTTCGGCATGGGCATCGACAAGCCGGACACCCGCTTCGTGGTCCACATGCAGATTCCCGCTAACCTGGAAGCGTATTACCAGGAATCCGGCCGCGCCGGCCGCGACGGCAAGGATGCCGAGTGCACGCTGCTGTTCCTGCAGGACGACAAGCGCGTCCAGCAGTTCTTCCTGGTCAAGCATTACCCCAGCGCCGACGAGATCCGCGCCGTCTACGAGGCGGTGCGCAAGCTGGCCGAGGCCGAGACGGCCACGCCGGAGCGCGTCGAGGACGTCGCCGGCGACCTCGCGGGTGCCCACCTCAAGGTCAGCCTGAAGCTGCTCAAGGACGCCAAACTGCTGCGCCAGAACCGCAAGCTGGCCTGGAGCGTCACCGCCACCGAACCGAAGGCGAACCTGTTCGAGGCGATGGCCGAGGTCTACCGCCAAAAGCAGGAGCACGACAAGGAAGCGCTGGAGCAGATGGTGTCCTATGCCGTCAGCGGTTTCTGCCGCTGGAAGGTGCTGCTGGATTACTTCGGCGACGAGGTCGACGGTTTCGAAAAGTGCTGCCGCTGCGACAACTGCCTGAACCCGCCGGCCGCCGTGCTGGAAGACATCGAGATCCGCGACGACGAGTTCGACCACGAGCCGGTGGCCGAGCCGGATCCGGCCTCGGTGTTCGAGGCCGGCGCGCGCGTGAAGGTGGCGAAGTATGGCGAGGGCGTGGTGCTGAGCGTGGCCGGCGACCAGGTGACGATCGCGTTTCCGGATGGCGAGTCGCGCTCGTTCTTGAAGGATTATGTGGAGCACGTTGGCACATGAACGTCATCCCCGCGAAAGCGGGGATCCATACTGCGGTGCCGAAGTTGCGCCCTTTGAAGCACCAGGGTCGTTTCCGGCATACCGAATTCTGTTGCTCGGCATGGGTCCCCGCTTTCGCGGGGACGACGGAGGATAGGCGGAGGTAACACGATGGTGAAGTGGTTAGAAAGGATCACATGGCAGATATGGTCGTAGTACGCAAGGAGGGACTCTACTGCGTCCCTGGTGATTTCTATATCGATCCCTGGCGCCCGGTGGACCGCGCCGTCATCACCCATGCGCACGGCGACCACGCGCGCTGGGGTCACAGCCACTACCTGGCTTCGACGCCCAGCGTCAACATCCTGAAGTCGCGCCTCGGCGCCGACATCAACATCGACGGCCTGGCCTACGGCGAGCGCATCGTCCACAACGGCGTGACGATCTCGCTGCACCCGGCCGGCCACGTGCTTGGCTCCGCCCAGATCCGCATGGAACACGAAGGCGAGATCTGGGTCGCGTCCGGCGACTACAAGGTCGAGCCGGATGCCACCTGCGCGCCTTTCGAACCGGTGCGCTGCCACAGCTTCATCACCGAATCCACCTTCGGCCTGCCGATCTACCGCTGGGACCCGCAGCAGGATGTGTTCGACGACATCAACCGCTGGTGGCGCGCCAACGCCGAGCAGGGCCGCACCAGCATCCTGTATGCCTATGCCTTCGGCAAGGCGCAACGTCTGCTGTCCGGGCTCGATCCTGCCATCGGGCCGATCGTCTGCCATGGCGCGGTGGAGCCGCTGAACCGCGTCTACCGCGAGGGCGGGGTGGTGCTGCCCGCCACCCAGCTGGTGAGCGAGACCGACAAGGCCGACCTGAAACGCGCGCTGGTGCTGGCGCCGCCTTCGGCCTCGGGCTCGACCTGGACCAAGCGCTTCGGCGACTACAGCGACGCCTTTGCCAGCGGCTGGATGCTGCTGCGCGGCGCCCGGCGCCGGCGCGGCGTCGACCGCGGCTTCGTGCTGTCCGACCACGCCGACTGGCCAGGATTGATGGACGCCATCCGCGCAACCGGGGCCCAGCAGGTGATCGTCACCCACGGCTCGATTCCGGTGATGGTGCGCTGGCTGTGCCAGACCGGGCTGGATGCCAAGGCCTTCGATACCGAGTATGGCGAGGAGGATGACGAATCCGTGGGCGCGGAGACACCTGCCGCAGATGCAGCCGCAGATGCAGCCGCAGCGGGCGAGGAGGCCAGCGATGCGTGAATTCGCCCAGCTCTACGCCGAGCTCGACGAGACCACCGCCACCAACCGCAAGCTGGAGGCGCTGCGCAACTACTTCGAGCACGCCGCGCCGGAAAACGCCGCCTGGGCCGTGTATTTCCTGGCGGGCGGCAAGCCGCGCCAGGCCGTGCCTTCCAAGCTGATGCGCCAGTACGCGATCGAATACGCCGGCCTGGATGACTGGCTGTTCGACGAATGCTACGCCGCGGTGGGCGACATGGCCGAAACCATTGCCCACATCCTGCCGCCGCCGACCCGCCAGAGCGACGTCGGCCTGGCGGTGTGGATGGAAGAGCGCATCGGCCCCCTGCGTGGCGCCGACCCGGCCACCATCCGCGAGGCACTGTTCGACTACTGGGACCAGCTGACCTGGCGCGAGCGCTTCCTGTTCGTGAAATTGATCGGCGGCGGCTTCCGCGTCGGCGTCTCCAAGCTGCTGGTGACGCGCGCGCTGGCAGCGATCGCGGCGGTGGACGCCAAGCTGATCGCCCAGCGCCTGATGGGCTGGACCGATGGCCGCACGCGGCCGACCGGCGCCGGCTTCCTGCAACTCATCGCGGCCCAGTCCGAGGACGAGCACAAGCTGCGCGGCGGCCAGCCTTACCCCTTCTTCCTGGCGCACCAGCTGCAGGGCGAGCCGGCCGCGCTGGGCGACATGGCCGAATGGCAGGTCGAGTGGAAATACGACGGCATCCGCGCCCAGCTGGTGCGGCGCGGCGGCCAGAACTACCTGTGGTCGCGCGGCGAGGACCTGATCACCGAGCGCTTCCCGGAGCTGGCCGCCCTGGCGCTGCCGGAAGGGACGGTGGTCGACGGCGAGGTGCTGGTGTGGCTGGACTCGGACGCGCCGGCGCCCTTCGCCGAGCTGCAGCGCCGCATCGGCCGCAAGACCTTGTCAGCCAAGCTGCTGGCCGAGCTGCCGGCGGTGCTGCTGGCCTACGACTTGCTGGAACTGGATGGCGTCGACCTGCGCACGCTGCCCCAGCACGAACGGCGCGCATTGCTGGAAACCCTGGTCACCGGCATCGCCAAACCCCAGCTGCGCATCTCGCCGCTGGTGACGGCCGACACCTGGGACGATCTGGGAAAACTGCGTGCGGAGTCAAGAGCACGCGGCGTGGAAGGCATGATGCTGAAGGCGCGCGACGCCCATTACGGCGTCGGCCGCACCAAGGACGTCGGCACCTGGTGGAAATGGAAGATCGACCCGTATGCCATCGATGCGGTGCTGATCTATGCGCAGGCCGGCAGCGGACGGCGCGCCTCGCTGTACACCGACTACACCTTCGCGGTGTGGGACGGCGAGGGTGCCGAGCGCAAGCTGGTGCCCTTCGCCAAGGCGTATTCCGGCCTCACCGACGCCGAAATCGCCAAGGTCGACAATGCGGTGCGCAAGACCACGGTCGAGAAATTCGGGCCGGTGCGCTCGGTCAGGCCGACCATGGTGTTCGAGATCGGCTTCGAGGGCATCGCGCTGTCCACGCGCCATAAAGCCGGCATCGCGGTGCGCTTTCCGCGCATCCTGCGCCGGCGCGAGGACAAGACGGTGGAGCAGGCCGATACCCTGGACACGCTCAAGGGGCTGCTGGAGGCGCTGCCGGAAGGGGTGGCAAAAGCGGCTGTACCCGAGGTGGTGTCGTGACGCGTTCGCAGGCGGAGCAGGCAGTCGACAGCTGGTTTGCGGGGCGTGGCTGGAAAGTCTTTCCCTTCCAGCGCGCGGTGTGGAAGGCGGCGCTGGCCGGGCAGTCCGGACTGCTGCATGCGAACACCGGCGCCGGCAAGACCTATGCGGTGTGGTTCGCGGCGCTGCTGCGCGGCGCCAACCGCTCGCGCCGCAGCCGCAGCGGCTTGCGCGTGCTGTGGATTACGCCGATGCGGGCGCTGGCGGCCGATACCCAGCGTTCGCTGGAAGTCGCCACCGCCGAATTGGGCGCCCTGAGTCCGGACGCCATCGGCGCCTGGACGGTCGGCGCGCGCACCGGCGACACCAGTTCCGCCGAGCGTGCGCGCCAGTCCAAAAGCCTGCCGGGCGCGTTGATCACGACACCGGAAAGCCTGTCGCTGCTGCTCTCGCACGCGGCGGCGCGCGACCAGTTCAAGCATCTCGACATGATCATCATCGACGAATGGCACGAGCTGATGGGCAGCAAGCGCGGCGTGCAGGTGCAGCTGGCACTCGCGCGCCTGCGGCGCTGGAATCCGGAGCTGGTGGTGTGGGGGCTGTCGGCCACCATGGGCAACCTCGACGATGCGCGCAGTGTTTTGCTGGGCAGCGACCTGCCTGCCGACCGCGGTGTGCTGGTCGAAGGCGACCTCAAAAAGCAGATCCAGGTCGATTGCCTGATTCCTGATAACGTCTCGCGCTTTCCCTGGGGCGGCCACCTCGGCCTGCAGATGCTGGAGCCAGTGGTGCGCGAAATCGACAAGCATGCGGCGACGCTGGTGTTCACCAACACCCGCTCGCAATCCGAGATCTGGTACCAGAACCTGATCGAAGCGCGTCCCGACTGGGCCGGCTTGGTGGCCCTGCACCACGGTTCGCTCGACCGCGAGGTGCGCGAGTGGGTGGAGGGCGGATTGAAACGCGGCGAGCTGAAGGCCGTGGTCTGCACCGCCAGCCTCGACCTTGGCGTCGACTTCCTGCCGGTCGAGCGGGTGCTCCAGGTCGGCAGCGCCAAGGGCATCGCGCGCCTGCTGCAGCGCGCCGGCCGCAGCGGCCATGCGCCCGGCCGCATCTCGCGCGTGACCCTGGTGCCGACCAACAGCCTGGAATTGCTGGAGGCGGCCGGCGCCAAGCGCGCCGTCGCCAGCCGCCGCATCGAGGCGCGCCAGGTCCCCAACAAACCCTTCGACGTGCTGGTGCAGCACCTGGTGACGGTGGCGCTGGGCGGCGGCTTCCGTTCCGACGAACTGTATGAAGAAGTGAAGGGGGCCTGGTCCTACCGCAACCTCAGTCCGGAAGAATGGCAGTGGGCGCTGGACTTCGTCGCGCGCGGCGGCCAGAGCCTGACCATCTACCCGGAATACCGGCGCGTGCTGCCGGACGAGGAGGGCGTCTACCGGGTGCCGGATGCGACCATCGGCCGCCGCCACCGCATGGGCATCGGCACCATCGTCTCGGACGCCCAGATGCAGGTGAAGTACATGACGGGCGGGCGCATCGGCAGCGTCGAGGAATCCTTCATCGGCCGCCTCAAGCCGGGCGACCACTTCCTGTTCGGCGGGCGCATCCTGGAGCTGGTGCGGGTGCACGAGATGACCGCCTTCGTGAAACGCAGCGCCAGCACCAAGGGCGCGATCAGCCGCTGGCAGGGCGCCAAGATGCCGATGAGTTCCGAGCTGGCCCATGCGGCGCTGGAGGAACTGAAATCGGCGGCGGCAGGCCGCTTCGAGGGACCGGAAATGCAGGCCTTGCGGCCGCTGATCGAGATCCAGGAACGCTGGTCGGCCCTGCCCAGCAGCGACACCCTGCTGGTGGAAAGCATGAAGAGCCGCGAAGGCTGGCATCTGTTCGTTTATCCCTTCGCCGGACGCTCGGTGCACACCGGACTGGCCTCGCTGCTGGCGCTGCGCGTCGGCCGCATCAATCCGAGCACCTTCTCGGTCGCCGTCAACGATTACGGTTTCGAGCTGCTGTCGCCGGAGCCGGTCGAGTGGGCCGACCTGTTTGCCGGCGAAACAGGCGCCGATGTCGGACTGTTCAATACCGGCCGGCTGCTGGAAGACGTGCTGGACAGCCTGAACGCGACCCAGCTCTCGCAGCAGCGCTTCCGCGAAGTGGCGCGCATCGCCGGGCTGGTGTTCCAGGGTTATCCGGGACAGCACAAGTCGATGCGCCAGGTGCAGGCCTCGTCTTCGCTGTTCTTCGAGGTGTTCCGCAAGCACGACAGCGACAACCTGCTGCTGACCCAGGCCGAGCGCGAAGTGCTGGAACAGGAGCTGGAATTGACGCGCCTGCGCGACACCCTGGTCGAGCTGCACGCGCGCCGCGTCGCCTACCGCGCCGTCAAGCGCGCTACGCCCTTCGGCTTCCCGCTGATGGTGGAGCGCTTCCGTGAAAAGGTGTCGACCGAAAAGCTGTCGGACCGGGTGGCGCGCATGGTGCGCGAGCTGGAAAAGGCGGCCACCGTATGACCGGGTCGATCCGCGTGCCGAGCGACGCACTGGCGATCGAGCTGGCCGGCGAGCAGCTCCTGCTGTTGCCGCAAAAGGCGGTGTATTGGGCGCGCCTGGAAATGCTGGTCATCGCCGACATCCACTTCGGCAAGGCCGCCGCCTTCCGCTCCTTCGGCATCCCGGTGCCCCACGGCACCACCAACCAGAACCTGGACGCCCTCGATGCGCTGATCGAGGCCACCGGCGCCACCCACGTGCTGTTCCTGGGCGACTTCCTGCATGCGCGTGCTTCGCACGCGGCCGCGACCCAGGCGGCCATGCTGGCCTGGCGCCGGCGCCGCTGCGAGCTGGTGCTGACCCTGGTGCGCGGCAACCACGACAAGCATGCCGGCGATCCGGCCGAGGCGCTCGGCATCGACCTGGTCGACGAACCCTACACGGTCGGCCCGTTCTCCTTCTGCCACCATCCCGACGTGGCGGCACCCGGTTATGCGCTGGCCGGCCACGTGCACCCGGCCTATTTGCTGGCCACCCGCTTCGATGCGCTGCGCCTGCCTTGTTTCGTGGTGGGGCCGGAGCGCATGATCCTGCCTTCCTTCGGCGCCTTCACCGGCGGCCACACGGTGAAGCCGGCGCCCGGCGAGCGCATATTCGTCAGCTCCGGCGAAGCCGTACACAGCGTACGCTAGCGCACCGAGCCGCAGGGCGGGGCGGCGTACTCTGGTCATATTGATATCAGTTCAGTGCCGGAGGATACTATGGCAAATACCCGTAAAACCCTGGCTGCGGCCGTGGTCGCCGCCTTGCCCCTGCTGTCGGTTGGCGCGTCCCTTGGCGTGTCGGCACCGGCGCAGGCCCAGGATCACCCGCGCGCCACCGCCATCGCGCCGCGCATCGAAGCCTTCAACGTCAACGAAGTGCGCCGCCTCGAGCCGGGCACCGAGCTGAATTTCGATCTGTATGGTTCGCCCGGCGGCAACGCCACGGTGCGCATCGACGGCGCCACCCGCAACCTGCACATGACGGAAACCCGTCCCGGCACCTACCAGGGTACCTATACCATCGGCGTGCATGACCGCCTGCGTCCGGACAGCCAGGTGACGGCCAACCTGCGCGCCGGCGGCCAGGTCACCACCCGCCTGCTGGGCGAAACGCTCGTGCGCGGCCCTGGCCGTGACCGCGGTGACAGCGGTAGCGGCGACCTGGCGGCAGTGCCCCATGTCGACACCTTCGACGTCCGCGGCAGCAACGACCTGGGGCCGGGCAACGAGCTGAAATTCACCGTCTTCGGTACGCCGGGCGCGAAGGTCGACGTCCAGATCGCCGGCACGCGCGGTATCTTCACGCTGCCGGAGGTGCGGCCCGGCGAATACGCCGGCCTGTACACGATCCGGCGCGACGACAATATCGCCCCGGATGCGCCGGTGACCGCGACCATCCGTGCCAATGGCCGCTATACCACGGCGGCGCTTGGCCGGCCGCTGCTGGCCGGCGGTCCGGGCGCGCGCGACGGCCGCCAGGATTCCCGTCCGGATGCGCGTCCGGATCCGCGCGATGCGGGACCGCGCGACGATCGCGTGGCGCGCTATTGCACCAACTGCGCCACCGTGGAAGCAGTCAACGTGGTCCAGGCCAGTGGCCAGGCCTCGGCGGTCGGCACGCTGGGCGGCGCCGCGGTGGGCGGCTTGCTGGGCAACCAGGTCGGCAGCGGCAATGGCCGCACGGCGGCGACCGTCGCCGGCGCCGCGGCGGGGGCACTGGCCGGCCGCAGCATCGAGCGCAATGCGCGCAGCGGCCAGCGCTACGACGTCGTGGTGCGCTACGAAAATGGCGCCACCCAGAATATCGCGTATGACAACGATCCAGGCTTCCGGGTTGGCGAGCGCGTCAAGGTCAATGGCGACGTGCTGGTACGCGACTGAGTTGGCGTGTGGCGGCCCGGCTTGCGACGGTTCGGAATTGCCGCGTCCGTTGCATCGGAATCCTGGTGGAGGCCGGCTGGAATGCTTGAGGTGACGCTATCAGCATAAGCGTGGTTGGCACTGGCAGCATTGCCGGGGCGGCTGTCGGAAAACGCGAGAGGGAGCTCAGGAATTATCAGGGTTGGTCGCCTTGACGTACTCAGATGTGCGAAAAATAAAGCCGGCTCTTGCAAGGAGCCGGCTTTTTCTTTTCGCCAGATCGCCAGATCGCCAGAACGGCTGGCGTAGCTGGATCGCGTGCCGAGGCAGGCGAATCGCAGCGCTACTGGTCATCGCGCGACCAAATCACCCGCTGGCAGTCCAAGAGGCTGCCAATTCATCAGACAGTCAGTTCACGCGCAGCCAGTTGCCGCGCAGCCGGTTTGCCGGCGACGCGAACTGTGCAGGCTCAGACCGTGGCCAGCACCTGGCCGTCGCCGGAATCGGCATCGGCCTTGTGCTTCGCGTTCTGCTTGGCACGCGAACGCGATGGTGGCAGGCGGCGCAGGGTCTTGAGCGCTTCCGGATCCTTGATGCCGATGGTGCGCTGGTCGACGGTGATCAGGCCGATCTCGTTGAAGGCGGACAGCGTGCGGCTGACGGTTTCCAGGGTCAGGCCGAGGTAGCTGCCGATTTCATGGCGGGTCATGCGCAGGTTGAACAGCTTGCTCGAATAACCCATGGCCGCAAAGCGGTCGGCCAGGGAGACCAGGAAGCGGGCCACACGCGCCTCGGCCGACAGGGCGCCGAGCATGCCGATCATGGCCTGTTCGCGCACCAGTTCACGGCTCATGACGCCGTACATCAGGTTCTCGAGTTCGGCGTGCACGCGGCCGAGGGCCGTTAGCTTCTTGAACGGCACCAGGATCAGGTCGCAGTCGGACAGGGCGACCGCTTCGGATGCGTAGTGGCGGGTGTGGATGCCATCGACGCCGAGCATGTCGCCCTTCATCGGGAAGCTCAGCACCTGTTCGTTGCCGAATTCGTCGATCAGCACCGTTTTCAGGAAGCCGGAGTTGACGATATATAAGGTATCGAAGGCTTGGCCGATCGTGTGCACGCGCTGGCCCGTCTTGAACTGCACGTGCTGGAACAGGAGTTCCTCGGTGTTCATCGACACTGCGGCGGGAATGTGCAGCAGATCGCACACTTCCTTCAGGTTGGACCACAGGCGGCCCTGGCGCTGGCGACCGGCTTCCATCTGTGACGAGTGCAGGGTCGACTGGGTGGCATTGCGTTGTTCTGACATTGGCTGGGACTGCATACTCATCTCCAGGTAAAGGAAATCAAGGTTTCAGCGGTTCCTGGCGGGGTCAGTATGACGGGTGCGAAGTGCACCACGCTGGCTGGCTAAACCTGGATATGGACCGCAAGCAAGTCGAAACGCTGAAACCAGTATGCCAACACGAGTTCGGCATTCATATCAGCAACGGCTGAATGTGTAGGTAGGACGGAGCGTCAGCTTGTAGGACTTTTCTGACTTTCCGGAGCTGCCACAGAGGGGAAGGTGTGCCGAACGGTGTAGGAGATAGCGCCAGACCTGTTGCGCCGGTGGCGGATTGGGGGCCGGCGAAAACGCACTAATGTTGCGTCAAAAGGTCGAAATAGATTGCATGCCGGGATCTTTCATCCCGCCCGGCGCCGGTTTCAAGGCTGGATCGCCTGTCGCTCTACGCTTTCAGCGGCGCCAGCAGGCGGTGCGCGACGGCGTACTGGACCATTTCCGACAGGGACGTCATGCCCATTTTCTGCATGATACGCGTCTTGTGGGTGCTGACTGTCTTGACTGACAGGTGCAGGTTGTTGGCGATCTCGGTGATCGACTTGCCGCCCACCAGCAGCGAAAACACTTCGAATTCGCGGTCCGACAGCTGCTTGTGCAACAGCTGCTCGTTCGGCGCCATGATGTTCAGCGCCAGTTGTTCGGCCACCTCGGTGCTGATATAAGGGCGCCCGGAAGCGACCTTGCGGATGGCGCCCACCAGCTGGGTGCCTGCGCTCTCCTTGGTCAGGTAGCCCTGGGCACCGGCGCGGATGGCGCGCACCGCATACTGTTCTTCCTCGTGCATGGTCAGGATCAGGATCGCCAGCTTGGGGGCCTCGCTGCGCACCTGGCGGATCAGGTCGACCCCGCTGCGCCCGGGCATCGACAGGTCCAGCAGCAGCAGGTCGAAACCGCCCTGGCGCACCAGCGACAGCACTTCGAAGCCATTGATGGCCTCGCCGACGATTTCGATGTCGAGCGCACCATCGAGGATGCGCTTGAGTCCTTCGCGCATGATGGTATGGTCGTCGGCGATGACAATGCGAATCATGACACTCCCCTGTAAGTACATGCTTGCTGCTGGTACATGCTAGCACCCCCAGCAAGTTCATGTGTTTTTTTTAACGAAATCCCCGTTGACGGCCAGGCTGGCGCCAGCCTTTCCGTCACGGCGCAGTGACGCCTCGGATATGGCTTCCAGGGCCGGATCAGGTGCCGGGCTCGTGGATCAGCCTGTGGACCAGGACCGGCTTGGTGGTCTGCGACAGCACCTTGTTGGTGACGCTGCCCAGCAATAACTGGCCCCAGCCGCTGCGCCCATGCGAGCCCATGAAGATCAGGTCGCATTGTTGTTGTTCGGCGACGTCGACGATCTTGAGGGCAGCGGCGTCGGAAAATGCCGTCATGCAGGCATGCTTCAAACCGCATTTTTCCGCCGAGCGCATGATCGACCCCATGTATTCCTGGCCCATGCGCTTCATCTGGTCGATGTATTCCTCTTCGCTGGGGTAGGACGGCGGGATGATTTCGACGTACACGGGGTACTGGTAATCGGGCGCGACGAACAGGGCAAGCACTTCGGCGCCCATTTGTTGCGCGAATTTGACGCCGGCGCAGGCAGTGTGTTGCGAAACCGCAGATCCGTCGGTGGTGATCAGAATTTTCTGGTACATGGTGAGCCCTCCCTCACGTCACGTTACCTCTATTGTAGTGCGGCTTTTCCAGCGTGGAGGCTTGTAAATGATTGATCTTACTCAGAGATGTGTTCGCTTGTCCGCCTGGAAACCGCATCTGCCACAACACCCACGATAATAAAATACAACACTTGCTTTGTGAAAATATTCACAAAAATCAGTAAATGCTTGTTGCATCGCCAAGTTTACTGGGGCATTCGCAACGCCGCCGTTTTGAAAGATTTACCTACGGCAACCACGCTGCTACACTCGTACTAATCTTTTGGCGGTGTGTATTGACGTCGGCACTGATCGACTTGTTCCTGCACCGCACCAACACAGCACAGCTCACGCGACATTTACATTATGGAGAAGCAGGGATTATGACCGACGCCGCTGACGATTTCGACGCCTTATTCGAGGAAGTGGCTGCGCAGCGCGCCAGTGCGCCCGAACCTGCGCCCGCCCCCGCACCCACTCCCGCCGCCGCGGACGAAGACGACCTAGAAGCCTTGTTCGACCAGATGTCGAACAGCGCACCCGCCGCAGTAGTGGCGGCACCGGCTCCGGCAGTTGCCACGGCATCTGCCGCCGCCACCGAGCCGGCCGATGAGCAGGAAAAGAACATGTACGAGCGCCTGGGCGGCATCGTGCGCGTGATGCACGATTCGCTGCGCGAGCTGGGCTACGACAAGGCGCTGACCGAGGCCTCGTCCCAGATCGTGGACGCCCAGGACCGCCTGGAATATGTCGCCAGCCTGACCGAGCAAGCCGCCAACAAGGTGCTCAACACCCTGGACGAAGGCATGCCGGCGCAGGATGTGCTGTCGAAGCAGGCCAAGGACATGGACAACCGCTGGGCCGAGCTGTTCGCCGGCAAGCTGTCGATCGACCAGTTCAAGACCCTGGCCGGCGACTCCCGCCAGTTTGCCCAGCTGGTGTCGGAAGCAACCGAAGCCGAAAAGGCGCGCCTGCTCGAGATCATGATGGCCCAGGACTTCCAGGACATCACCGGTCAGCTGATCAAGAAGGTGGTCATGATCACCAAGACGATCGAGAACGAACTGACGCAGCTGCTGCGCGACAGCGCACCGGCCGACGTCAAGGAAAAACTGGCGCAGAAACAGGCTGTCCAGGAACAGGAGCAGCCTGTGCAGCTGATGTCGGGTCCGTCCGCGCCCACCGTGGCGATGGACCAGGACAGTGTCGATGACCTTCTTGCCGATCTGGGATTCTAATGGATGAAATGCTCAAGGATTTCGTCGTCGAGGCGTTGGATCTTGCGACCAACGTGGAAGAGCACCTGCTGCGCCTCGAACGTGATCCGGACAACAAGGAAACGCTGAACGCGGTCTTCCGCTCCTTCCACACCATCAAGGGTGGCGCGGGCTTCATGGGCTTGCCGGCATTGGTCGCCGCCTGCCACCTGACCGAGAACCTGTTCGATGCGCTGCGCACCGGTGCGACCCCGGTCACGCCGGGTGCGATCGAAGCCTCGCTGCAGGCGTCGGGCTTCGTGGCCGACCAGCTCAACGACCTGAACAACGGCGCAACGCCGGACCAGCTGGCTTCGATGCCGGACGACCTCGAACGCATGCTGAAGGATGCGATCGCGGGCCTGGACGCGCCCCAGGCCGCGCCGGCAGCGCCGGCACCGGCGCCCGCACCTGTCGCCGCGCCGGTCGCCGTGGCCACCGTCGCCGCCGCAGCCCCGGTCGCCGCAGCGGCCGGTGCCGATGGCCTCGACTGGGAAGCGATGTATGCCGCAGTGGTCCCGCCGGGCACGCACGTGCCGGCGGTGCAGGCCGCCGCCGCACCAGTGGCGGCCGCGCCGGCTGCCGCCGCACCGGCTGCCGCCGCACCAGCTTCGGCAGCCAGCGCGGTCGCGGTGGCTGATGCTGCCGCTGCCCCGGCCAAGCCGGGCTGGGACGGCAACGAGCGCCGCGCCGCCGACGCCAAGCCGGCCAACGCCGCGCCGGCCAAGGACGAAAGCATCCGTATCGATGCGGTCAAGCTGGACGCGCTGCTGGAAGTGGCGGGCGAGTCGGTGCAGGCCGCCAACCAGGCCGCCGTGCTCCTGGAGCGCCTGTCGCAGTTCAAGTTCGAAGGCCAGGCCGCCACCCTGATGGCGACCCTGACCGAGACCCTGGAACGCGCCTCGCGCTACTCGGCCGAACTGCAGCGCGCCACGCTGGCGACCCGCATGCAGCCGGTGGGCCGCCTGTTCCAGAAATTCCCGCGCCTGGTGCGCGAGCTGGCCAAGGACCTCGGCAAGGACGTCGAACTGACCATCGAAGGCGCCGAGACCGAAGTCGACCGCGTGGTGGTGGACAGCCTGTACGATCCGCTGGTGCACATGCTGCGCAATGCGCTCGACCATGGCGTCGAGGGTCCGCAAGACCGCGTCGCCAAGGGCAAGCCGGCCAAGGCCTTCATCCTGCTGAAAGCCTGGCAGGAAGCCAACAGCGTCATGATCGTGCTGCAGGACGATGGCCGCGGCATGGATCCGATCAGCCTGCGCAAGAAGGCGATGGAAAAAGGCCTGATCGGCGAACACCAGGCCACCTCCGACGACGAAGCCTACCAGCTGGTGTTCCTGCCGGGCTTCTCGACCAAGGAAGTGGCGTCGTCGGTCTCGGGCCGCGGCGTCGGCATGGACGTGGTCAAGACCGCTGTCGAGAAGAACCGCGGCGCGATCCGCATCGACTCCAACCTCGGCACCGGCACCCGCTTCTCGATCCGCCTGCCGATCGAACTGTCGATCGTGCCGACCATGCTGGTGTCGACCTCGGGCGCCCAGCTGGCGCTGCCGATGGCCGTCGTCGAGCGCGTGGTCGAGCTGCCGGAAGAGTTCATGCAGGTCGGCGGCGCCCCGGTGCTGAAGGACCAGGGCCGTCCGCTGCCGGTGCGTTCGCTGGCACTGTCGCTCGGCTACGAGCCCTGCATCGAACGCGTCGGCATCGTGATCAACGCGCCCCAGCCTTACATCCTGGCGATGGAAGCGGTGGACGGCACGGCCGACCTGGTGATCAAGCCGATGACGGCCCTCAGCGTCGACGGCATCACCGGTACCGCACGCTCGGCGGAAGGTTCGCTGGTGCTGGTGGTGGGCCTGTCCTTCCTGATGGACGGCGCGCGCTCGACGGTGCGCCTGGCGGCCTAAAAGCACCAGAAAGGGGCGAAAAACCCCTTTGCAACGACAAGCAACAAACCCAAGAAAAGCCTGTGCCCGAAACGCACAGGCTTTTTTTATTTGCATCGTTGGCATGGCTTGCGAATAATATTTGCATGAATGACTGCGTATTGGAATAATCGTGCCAAGAGGCATCCCTTCCGCAGTGCACAAATATGGCATAATCAAAGACCGTGCCCGCATGAAGCGGTCCGTTGAATGGGAAGATCATGGTAAAGACGCTCTACGACAAACTCTGGGATTCGCATGTCGTGCGTGCCGATGCAGATGGCACCACCGTGCTGTATATCGACCGTCAGCTGGTCCATGAAGTCACCAGCCCGCAAGCCTTCGAAGGCCTGCGCGAGGCCGGCCGCCCGCTATGGCGTACCTCGGCCAACCTTGCCGTGGCCGACCACAACGTCCCGACCACCGACCGCCGCGACGGCATCGCCGACCCCACCTCGCGGCTGCAGGTGGAGACCCTGGACAGCAATGCCAAGGCCTTCGGCGTCACCTACTTCAACATGAACGACAAGCGCCAGGGCATCGTGCACGTGATCGGGCCGGAGCAGGGCGCGACCCTGCCGGGCATGACCGTGGTCTGCGGCGATTCGCACACCTCGACCCACGGTGCCTTCGGCTGCCTGGCGCACGGCATCGGCACTTCGGAAGTCGAGCACGTGATGGCCACCCAGACCCTGCTGGCGAAGAAGTCGAAGGCCATGCTGGTGCAGGTCGACGGCGCACTGCCGGCCGGCGTGACCGCCAAGGACATCGTGCTGGCCGTGATCGGCCGCATCGGCACCGCCGGCGGTACCGGCTACGCCATCGAATTCGCCGGCTCGACCATCCGCGCGCTGTCGATGGAAGGCCGCATGACGGTCTGTAACATGGCGATCGAAGCGGGTGCGCGCGCCGGCATGGTGGCGGTGGACGACACCACCATCGATTACATCAAGGGCCGCCCGTTCGCGCCCGCCGGCCCGCACTGGGAGCAGGCGGTGTCCTACTGGCGCACCCTCCGTACCGACCCGGGCGCCAAGTTTGACATGGTCGTTACCCTGAATGCGGCAGACATCAGGCCGCAGGTCACCTGGGGCACCTCGCCCGAGCAGGTGACCACGGTCGACGGCCGCGTGCCCGATCCCGACAAGGAACGCGATCCGGTCAAGCGCGACGCCATGGAAAAGGCGCTGGTCTACATGGACCTCAAGCCGAACACCCCGATCGAGGACATCCGCATCGACAAGGTCTTCATCGGTTCCTGCACCAACTCGCGCATCGAGGACCTGCGCGCCGCCGCCGCCGTGGTGCGCGGCCGCCAGCGCGCCTCCAACGTCAAGCTGGCGATGGTGGTGCCGGGCTCCGGCCTGGTGAAAGAGCAGGCCGAGCGCGAGGGGCTGGACCAGATCTTCAAGGCCGCCGGCTTCGAATGGCGCGAGCCGGGCTGCTCGATGTGCCTGGCGATGAATGCCGACCGCCTGGAGCCGGGCGAACGCTGCGCCTCGACCTCGAACCGCAATTTCGAAGGCCGGCAAGGGCAGGGTGGCCGCACCCACCTGGTGTCGCCGGCGATGGCCGCGGCGGCCGGGATCGCCGGGCATTTCGTCGATGTCCGGAGGGGGCAGAGCCCGGTTTAGTTTTTCAGGGGCTCCGACCCCGGAGTTGCCGGCCGTCGCACAGCCGCTTTGAAATCAAGAACAATCAGGAACAGCATGAAACAACTAATCGCCCTCGCACTCATCGCCTTCGCCGTCAGCGCTTGCAACACCATCTCCGGCGTCGGCAAGGATGTGCAGAAGGTTGGCCAGGTCATTACTGGCGCTGGTGGGAAATGAATCGTCTGATGGGCTTGGGCCGCGAACTCCGGGGTCAGAGCCCTTTTAAAAACAAAACCGGGCTCTGACCCCTACGGCATGGACAAATTCACCGTACACGAAGGACTGGTAGCGCCGCTCGACCGCGCCAACGTCGACACCGACGCCATCATTCCGAAGCAGTTCCTCAAGTCGATCCGCCGCACCGGCTTCGGCCCCAACCTGTTCGACGAGTGGCGCTACCTGGACCATGGCGAACCGGGCATGGACAATAGCAAGCGGCCGCTCAATCCCGACTTCGTGCTGAACCAGGCGCGCTACCAGGGAGCGTCGATCCTGCTGGCGCGCAAGAACTTCGGCTGCGGCTCCTCGCGCGAACACGCGCCCTGGGCGCTGCAGCAGTACGGTTTCCGCGCCATCATCGCGCCCAGTTTCGCCGACATCTTCTTCAACAACTGCTACAAGAGCGGCCTGCTGCCGATCGTGCTGGGCGAAGCCCAGGTAGAGCAGTTGTTCAATGAAGTCAAGGCCTTCCCCGGCTTCAAGCTGGTGGTCGACCTCGAACAGCGCGTGGTGCGCAGCGCGGACGGCCACCTGGCCTTCGAATTCGCGATCGACGATTTCCGCAAGTACTGCCTGCTGAACGGCCTGGACGACATCGGCCTGACCCTGCGCCACGCCGACGAGATCCGCGCCTTCGAAGAGCGTCACCTGCGCCAGCAGCCCTGGCTCGCCAACACCATCTGATAGAAGAGCAGCGACATGAAGATTGCAATCCTGCCGGGCGACGGCATCGGCCCCGAAATCACGGCGCAGGCGGTCAAGGTGCTGAACGCATTGGGCGAACGCTTCGAGCTGGAAAGCGCGGACGTCGGCGGCGCCGGCTATGCCGCCCACGGCCACCCGCTGCCGCCGGCCACGCTGGCGCTGGCCAGGGCGGCCGACGCGGTGCTGTTCGGCGCCGTCGGCGATTACCAGTACGACAATCTGGAGCGCGCGCTGCGTCCGGAGCAGGCCATCCTCGGCCTGCGCAAGGAACTCGGCCTGTTCGCCAACCTGCGCCCGGCGATCCTGTATCCGGAACTGGCGGGCGCTTCCACGCTCAAGCCGGAAGTGGTGTCGGGCCTGGACATCCTGATCATCAGGGAGCTGACCGGCGACATCTATTTCGGCAAGCCGCGCGGCGTCAGGGAGTGCCCGGACGGCCCCTTCGCCGGCCAGCGCGAGGGCTTCGATACCATGCGCTACGCGGAAGGCGAGATCCGCCGCATCGCCCACGTGGCCTTCCAGGCGGCGCGCAAGCGCGGCCAGCGCGTCACCAGCGTCGACAAGGCGAATGTGCTGGAGACCTTCCAGTTCTGGCGTGACATCGTCACCGAGGTGCACAAGGACTACCAGGACATCGAGCTCGAGCACATGTACGTCGACAATGCCGCGATGCAGCTGGTGCGCGCGCCCAAGAAATTCGACGTCATCGTGACCGGCAACATGTTCGGCGATATCCTGTCGGATGCGGCGGCGATGCTGACCGGTTCGATTGGCATGCTGCCCTCGGCCTCGCTGGACGCCAACAACAAGGGCCTGTACGAGCCCTCGCACGGTTCGGCGCCGGACATCGCCGGCAAGGGCGTGGCCAATCCGCTGGCGACCATCCTGTCGGCGGCGATGATGCTGCGCTTCTCGCTCGGAAAAACCGAGCAGGCCGACCGCATCGAGAACGCGGTCAAGGCGGTGCTGGCACAAGGCCTGCGCACGCCGGACATCTTCAAAGAAGGCACGACCCGCGTCGGTACGGAACAGATGGGCGACGCGGTGGTCAACGCGTTGGCATAAGCAAACGTTAGCAGGATCGTAGGGTGGGCGCGGCCGGCGTAGGCACCCCGTGCCCACGCGGAAGCCGGCGTTACACAAACGTCACGATATTAATAGAGGGATGATAATGAAACTTGTAGGTCTGGTTGGTTGGCGCGGCATGGTTGGTTCGGTCCTGATGCAGCGCATGCAGGACGAGGGCGATTTCGCCCACATCGAGCCGGTGTTCTTCACCACCTCGAACCCGGGCGGCGCCGCCCCGAAGATGGCCAAGAACGAAACCACGCTCAAAAGCGCCACCGACATCGCCGAACTGGCCAAGTGCGAGATCATCATCTCCTGCCAGGGCGGCGACTACACGACCGAAGTCTTCCCGCAGTTGAGGGCAAGTGGCTGGAACGGCTACTGGATCGACGCCGCCTCGACCCTGCGCATGAAGGACGACGCCGTCATCGTGCTGGACCCGGTCAACCTGGACGTGATCAAGAATGCCATGGCGCGCGGCGTCAAGAATTTCATCGGCGGTAACTGCACCGTGTCCTGCATGCTGATGGGCCTGGGCGGCCTGTTCAAGAACGACCTGGTCGACTGGATGACCTCGATGACCTACCAGGCGGCATCCGGCGGCGGTGCCCAGCACATGCGCGAACTGCTGACCCAGTTCGGCACCATCAACAGCTCGGTCAAGCACCTGCTGGACGATCCGGCCTCTGCCATCCTGGAAATCGACCGCACCGTGCTGGCCACCCAGCACGGCCTGTCCGCCGATGAGACCAGGCAGTTCGGCGTGCCACTGGGCGGCAACCTGATTCCCTGGATCGACAAGGACCTCGGCAACGGCCAGTCGAAGGAAGAGTGGAAGGCCGGCGCCGAGACCAACAAGATCCTCGGCCGCGGCCAAGGCTTTGGTTCGGCAGAGATCCCGGTCGACGGCCTGTGCGTGCGCATCGGCGCCATGCGCTGCCATTCGCAGGCACTGACCATCAAGCTGAAAAAGGACGTGCCGCTGGACGAGATCAACGACATCATCGCTTCGGACAACGAGTGGGTGAAGTTCGTGCCGAACACGCGCGAAGCCTCGGTGGTCGACCTGACCCCGGCCGCCGTCACGGGTACCCTGCGCATTCCGGTCGGCCGCGTGCGCAAGATGTCGATGGGCCCGGAATACCTGTCCGCCTTCACCGTCGGCGACCAGCTGCTGTGGGGCGCGGCCGAGCCGCTGCGCCGCATGCTGCGCATCGTGCTGGACAAGTAAGCCGCATTTCATCCAGACCTTAGCGCGTCACCGTCGTCCCCGCCCAGGCGGGGATCCGTACCGAGCTGCCGGAGTCCGCGTTTGCGGCGCGCGGTTCGTGGGTATGGATCCCGGCTTTCGCGGGGACGACGTTTATCTGTTTCATTGGTGCGCGCGCCACATGACCCTCGATTGGTATGATGTCGATATGGCCAGTCCCGTGAACGAATTGATATCTTGCCAGCAAAAAAACATCTACCTAGCGCATAGGCAGTCGATGTTTCTCCCCTAAAACTTGCATGCCATAAGGCATGATGATATGTTGCTGAGACCTCCGGGCAACGTGTTTCTCCCGCTCAACTCACTCGGTTCCGACTATGCACTCTTCCCACCGCCTCCCGTTCAAGTCCTCCGCACTGAAGAAGCTTACCGCGGCGGTTGCCAGTGCGTTGGTCCTGAGCTCGGCTGCTCATGCGGCCGGCCTGGGCAAGCTGACCGTGCTGTCGGCACTCGGCCAGCCCCTGCGCGCCGAGATCGAGTTGACGTCGGTATCGCCCGAAGAAGCGGCCGGCCTGGTGGCCAAGCTGGCGTCGCCGGATGCCTTCCGGACCGCCAACATCGAATTCAATCCGGCCCTGCTGTCGCTGCGCTTCAACGTCGAGCAGCGCGGCGGCCGCCAGTTCATCCGCGTCAGCTCGAGCCAGCCGCTGAACGAGCCTTTCGTCGACCTGCTGCTGGAAGTCTCGTGGAACAACGGGCGCCTGGTGCGCGAATACACCTTCCTGCTCGACCCGGCTGAATTGCGCGCGACGCAGTCGGCCCAGGTCGCCGCGGCGGGCACGCGTGCCGACCCGGCGCCGGGCGGCACTGCGGCGGCATCCGCCGCGCAGTCGACTGCGCAGTCTTCGGATACCGCACGCGCTGCGCGCAACCGCCGCACGCCGGCCGAGCGCGCCGAAGATGGCGGCCGCGCCGCCGAGGAGGGCCAGGGCCAGTCCGCGGCGCGCTCGCGCTACCGCGTCAAACAGGGCGACAACCTGGGCAAGATCGCCACCCAGGTCAAACCGGCCGAGGTGTCGCTCGACATGATGCTGGTGGCGCTCTACCGCGCCAATCCGGAAGCCTTCATGGGCAACAACATGAACCGCCTGAAATCGGGCCGCATCCTGACGGTGCCGGACGCAGGCGCGGTCGGCGCCATCGGCGAGGGCGAAGCGCGCGGCGTGGTGGTCGCGCATGCCGCCGACTTCAATGCCTACCGCAACAAGCTGGCCGGCCAGGTCGCCGCCTCCGACGCCGAAAAGACGCCGCGCGCCAGCCAGAGCGGCACCGGCCGCGTCACCGCCAAGGTCGAGGAACGCCCGACCGCGGCCAACGAATCGCAGGACCAGCTGCGCCTGTCGAAGGCGGCGCCGAACGCGCCGGCCGGCAAGGGCGCCACCCTGAGCAGCGAAGACAAGATCGCCAAGCAGCGCGAGCTGGAGGAATCCCAGGCGCGCGTGAAGGAACTCGAGCGCAACATCACCGACTTGCAGAAGCTGTCCGAGGTCAAGAGCAAGGCCGGCGCCGAAGCCCAGGAAAATGCCGCTGCCACCCCTGCGGCGCCGGCGGCACCTGCCGCACCTGCCGCGCCGGCCGTGCTGGCACCCACGGAAAAGCCGGCTGCGAAGAAGCTGCCCGCCATCAAGCCGGCAGTGAAACCGGTCGAGCCGGCGCCGGAACCGGGCCTGTTCGACTTCATCATGGACAACCTGACCTACCTGGGCGCCGGCGCCGCCGTGCTGCTGCTGGCGGGCCTCGGCATCGCCCAGCGCCGCAAGAAGGCGACCGTCAAGGCGGTGTCCGAGCCGTCGATCCTGGGCGTGCCGACCGAGCCGGGCCACTCCCTGTTCGCCGAGACCGGCGGCCAGAGCGTGGACACCAACAACAGCGTGTTCAACTCCAGCTTCGCGCCTTCGGCCAGCCAGCTCGACACCAATGAAGTCGATCCGGTGGCGGAAGCCGATGTCTACATCGCCTATGGCCGCGATGCCCAAGCCGAGGAAATCCTCAAGGAAGCCCTGCGCGTCCATCCGGACCGCCTGCCGGTGCGCCTGAAGCTGCTCGAGATCTACGCCGCGCGCAAGGACCAGCGCGCCTTCGAAACCCAGGCCGGCGAACTGTATGGCATCACGCGCGGGCAGGGCGAGGAGTGGGCCCAGGCCGCGGCGCTGGGCCAGTCGATCGATCCGAATAATCCGCTGTATGCGAACAACGGCACCGGCGCCGGTTTCGCCACGGCGGCGGCCGTCGGTGCCGGCGCGGCTGTTGCGGCAGGTACGGTGGCCGCGAGCCACGACGCGCTGCTGTCGAAGGACCTGGACGATGCCTTCCTGGCCGCCGATGCCGCCACTACCAGCGACAATGCGCAAGACAATGCCCGCGAGCCGCTGAGCTTCGACCAGCACTTCGCCGACGCCATGGCCACCGCCCAGCCGGCGGCATCGGTGCCTGCCGCAGCTCCGCCGGCGGAAGACGACAACGGCCTCGACTTCGACCTTGGCGGCCTGGCCTTCGAGCCGCCGGCCGCGGCCGACCACACCGCGCTGCCCAGCGCCGACGTGCGCGACATCACGGCGGCGCGCGGCGACGAGGTGGGCGACCTGGAATTCGACATGGGCGGCTTCGACCTGCCGCCGCCGGCAGCAACGGCAGCTGTGGCAGCGCCGGCCGGTGCCGACGAGCCGCTCGACTTCTCCTTCGACATGGACTTCGGCGCCACGCCGGCACCGAACCCGGTGCCCCAGCCCGATCCGCATCCGACGGACGACGACCTGCTGGCGCACGGCCTGGATGCCGACTTCGGCGCCGATTTCACCGCCACGCCAGCTGCCGTGCCGGCGCCGAACACCGACATCGACATGGCCAACCTGGCGCGGGAATTCGACCTGCCCGACCTGCCGTCCGAACTCCACACCGGCGTGCCGGCAACGCCCGCAACCCCGGCTGCGGCCGCTTCCCGTGACCTGAAAGATCCGCTGTTCGACCTCGACGCCATGGATTTCGGCCTGGAACCCGTGGCAGCAGCGCGCCCGGCCGCCGATCCGGCGCCGGACCTGGCCTTCGACCTGGACGATGCGCTGCCGCCCGCCACACCGGCGTTCTCGCTGGAAGACGATCCGTTCGCGCTGCCGACGCTGGACGGCCTGCCCGCGGCCACGCCGGCACCGGCCGAGAGCGCCGCCTTCGCACAGCACAACCTGCTCGAGCCGCAGCTGGCTGCGCCATCCTTCGACCTCGACCTGGCCGACCACCCGCTGGCGCTGCCTGATTTGGATAACGGGCTGGGTGATGAGCTGGAAACCGCGCACGCGGCGCCGGCCACCGAGGGCATCGAACTGTCGCCGGCCCACATGGAGATGGAGACCAAGCTCGACCTGGCCATCGCCTACCAGGAAATCGGCGACAAGGAAGGTGCGCGCGAACTGCTCGACGAAGTCATCAAGGGCGGCAGCAACGAGCAGGCGGGCCGCGCCAACGCCATGCGCGCGGCATTAGCATAAGGTAGTCAGTTGAAACGAATTGCAATGGGTGTCCAGTACGTGGGCACCGCCTGGAACGGGTACCAGAAACAACCTTCGCGCGATACGGTCCAGGACAAGCTGGAAATCGCGCTCGAAAAATTCGCTTGCACGCCGATCGCCACCGCCTGTGCCGGCCGCACCGACGCCGGCGTGCATGCGATCGAGCAGGTCATCCACTTCGATACCGAGCTGGAACGGCCGGCGCAATCCTGGGTGCGCGGCACCAACGCCTTCCTGCCGGAATCGATCGTGGTGCGCTGGGCGCACGAGGTGGCGCCCGATCCCGAGGGGCAGGATTTCCATGCGCGCTTTTCGGCGCGTTCGCGCACCTATCACTACGTGCTGTACAACCACCCGAACCCGTCGGCGCTGCTGGCCGGACGCGCCGGCTGGGTGTTCCGTCCGCTCGACCTCGAACGCATGCGCGCCGCCGCGCGCCACCTGGTCGGCACCCACGACTTTTCCAGCTTCCGCGCCTCCGGCTGCCAGGCCAACACGCCGGTCAAGCAGATGCACCAGGTCGACATCGCGCGCCATGGCGACGTCATCGTGTTCACGATCCGCGCCTCGGCCTTCCTGCACCACATGGTGCGCAACATCGTCGGGTCGCTGATCTACGTGGGCACCGGCCGCAACGAGCCGGACTGGATGATCGAGGTGCTGGAAGCCCGCTCGCGCGACGCCGCCGCACCGACCTTCATGCCCGACGGTTTATACCTTGCTACAATCGACTATGATCCGAAGTGGGGATTGCCGCAGGAGGCGGCTGGTCCGCTGCCTTGGCTTTAACAATTCGTAGGGTGGGCTCCCCGAGCCCACGCGGAGGCCGGCTTTACGTAAACGTTGCGCAAGCGTTACGCGTGGGCACAGGGTGCCTATGCCGGCCGCGCCCACCCTACGAGCTTTCCGGCTGACCACCATGCCACGCACCCGTATCAAAATCTGCGGCATCACCCGCCCCGAAGACCTCCAGGCCGCCGTCGCCGCCGGCGCCGACGCCCTCGGCTTCGTGTTCTACGCCAAGAGTCCGCGCTGCGTCACGCCCGAGCAGTTCGGCGCGCTGGCGTCCAGGCTGCCGCCTTTCGTGAGCGGGGTCGGCCTGTTCGTCAACCCGACCGTCGCCCAGGTGCACCAGGCGGTGGATGCCGGTCCGATCGCGCTGCTGCAGTTCCATGGCGACGAGACCGCGGAAGAGTGCGCGGCCATCGCGGCCACCGTCAAACGGCCTTTCGTGCGGGCCTATCGCGTCAAACCCGACACATCCGCCGCCGATTTGCTAGAATCGGAGCTTCATTACCGCGCCGCCAGTCCCTGGTTCACAGGCCTGTTGCTCGACACCTGGGTCGATGCCTACGGTGGCGCAGGAAAGGTTTTCGATTGGTCTCTCATTCCAAAAGAGCTCGCGCCTCGGGTCGTTTTGAGTGGTGGCTTGAGCGTGCAAAACGCGACTAGCGCAGTGGTGCAGATACGCCCCTATGCCGTCGACATCAGCAGTGGTGTCGAAGCGGCCAAGGGGATCAAGGATGCCCGCAAGATCGCCGACTTCGTCGCGGCGGTGTGGGCTGCCGATGCCACTATCGAGAATGAGCCATCCCATGAAAGACATCCATAACGCCGCCGTCAAATCGGCCGCGCTGTTCAAGAACACTGAATATCAACTGCCGAACGCCTCCGGCCACTTCGGCCCCTACGGCGGCTCCTTCGTCGCCGAAACCCTCAGCCACGCACTGGCCGAGCTGAACGAGGCCTATGCGCGCTACAGCCAGGATCCCGAGTTCCTGGAAGAGTTCCGCTACGAGCTGGCACACTTCGTCGGCCGGCCGTCGCCGGTGTACCACGCCAAGCGCTGGTCGCAGCAGGGCGCCCAGGGTGAGCTCGGTGCCCAGATCTATTTCAAGCGCGAAGACCTGAACCACACCGGCGCCCACAAGATCAACAATGTGATCGGCCAGGCGCTCTTGGCCAAGCGCATGGGCAAGCCGCGCATCATCGCCGAGACCGGCGCCGGCCAGCACGGCGTCGCCACCGCCACCATCTGCGCCCGCTTCGGCCTGGAGTGCGTGGTCTACATGGGCAGCGAAGACGTCAAGCGCCAGGCCCAGAACGTCTACCGCATGAAGCTGCTGGGCGCGACCGTGGTGCCGGTGGAATCCGGCTCCAAGACCCTCAAGGACGCGCTCAACGAAGCGATGCGCGACTGGGTCACCAACATCGAAAACACCTTCTACATCATCGGCACCGTGGCCGGCCCGCACCCCTACCCGATGATGGTGCGCGATTTCCAGTCGGTCATCGGCGAGGAATGCCGCGTGCAAATGCCGCAAATGACCGGGCGCCAGCCCGACTACGTGGTGGCCTGCATCGGCGGCGGTTCCAACGCCATGGGCATCTTCTACCCCTATATCGACGAGCCGGGCGTGAAGCTGGTCGGCGTCGAGGCGGCGGGCGAGGGCATCGATTCGGGCAAGCATGCCGCCTCGCTCAGCGCCGGCCAGCCCGGCGTCCTGCACGGCAACCGCACCTACCTGCTGCAGGACGAGCATGGCCAGATCATCGAGACCCACTCGGTCTCGGCCGGCCTGGATTACCCGGGCGTCGGTCCCGAGCACGCCTGGCTGAAGGACATCGAGCGCGCCCAGTACGTCTCGATCACCGACGAGGAGGCGCTGCAGGCCTTCCACGACTGCTGCCGCATCGAAGGCATCATCCCGGCGCTGGAGTCCTCGCACGCCATCGCCTACGCCGCCAAGCTGGCGCCGACGCTGCCCAGGGACCAGATCATCCTGGTCAATCTGTCCGGGCGCGGCGACAAGGACATGCACACGGTCGCGCAACGCGCCGGCCTGAACTTCGGTTGATAACAAGAATAGAGAGCACAGCATGTCCCGTATCGAAGCAAGCTTCGCCGCCCTGAAAGAGCAGGGCAAGACCGGTCTCGTCACCTTCATCACCGCCGGCGATCCCGGTCCGGAACTCACCGTCCCGCTGCTGCACGCCCTGGTGGCGGGCGGTGCCGACGTCCTCGAGCTCGGCGTCCCGTTCTCCGACCCGATGGCGGAAGGCCCGGTGATCCAGCGCGCCTGCGAACGCGCGCTGGCCTTCGGCATCAGCATGCGCGACGTCCTCGGCTACGTCCGTGCATTCCGCCAGACCAACCAGCACACGCCGGTGGTGCTGATGGGGTATGCGAATCCGATCGAACGCATGGGCCAGAGCGAGTTCGTGCGCCAGGCCAGGGAAGCGGGTGCGGACGGCGCCATCGTGGTCGATTACCCGCCGGAAGAGTGCGCGGAGTTCGCCGCCGAGATGAAGGCCAACGGCCTCGACCTGATCTTCCTGCTGGCGCCGACCTCGACCACCGAGCGCATCCGGCAGGTGGCGCGCCACGGCAGCGGCTTCAGCTATTACGTCTCGCTGAAGGGCGTGACCGGTGCCGGCAGTATCGACACCGCCGACGTCGCCCGCCGCGTGGCGGCGATCCGCGAACACGTCAAGCTGCCGATCGGCGTCGGTTTCGGCATCCGCGACGCCGAAACCGCGAAATCGGTGGCGGCCGTGGCCGATGCGGTGGTGATCGGCAGCCGCATCATCCAGGAGCTGGAAAACACGCCCAAGGAAGGGGCGGCAGCGGCGGTGCAAGCCTTCGTCGCCGGTATCCGGGCCGCATTGGACGCGCGCTGACCCGCAGTCAGCTTGACCAGGCCGGCACCGGGCACCTGTCCGCGCCGGTTTTTATTTCTATTTGCTTTTTGGTATTGCTGCGCTAGAGTGGAGAAGGCGTTTCCCCTTTAACCTTTTGTTGGCGCAAACAACATGAAAAAGCAGATCGTCCAGGTGTCCATGCTGCAATCAGCCAAGGTCATGGCTGCGCTCTACTTCGTGATTTCGATTCCCTTCGCCCTGATCATGGTGCTGACAACATCGTTCACCAATCCGACCGGCGTCGGCTGGGGCATGGTGATCGCCATGCCGATTTTCTACACCATCTTCGGCTTCCTGTTCACCCTGCTCGGCGCCTGGATCTACAACCTGGTCGCGGCCCGCATCGGCGGCTTCGAGTTCCAGACCGTGGAAGTCGGCGCCCAGTGAGATCGGCCTGGAAGCCGCCGTCGTGGCGGCTTTCAAGCTTGTCTAAGAGGCAAGAGCTTACCCGCAAGAATTCGACAAGCCGAATCCGAACGGCTACACTACGGCCAAATTCAGCTATGCCGCAAAGGAGAACAATATGAGTTGGTTGGAAAAACTGCTGCCCCCACGGATCCAGCGCTCCGATGCCGCCAAAAAACAGACCATGCCCGAGGGGCTGTGGGTCAAGTGCCCGTCGTGCGAAGCGGTCCTCTACCGTACCGACCTCGAATCGAACCTGCACGTCTGCCCGAAATGCAGCCACCACATGCGCATCCGCGCCCGCGCGCGCCTCGACGCGCTGCTGGACGAAGGCGGCCGCTATGAAATCGGCCAGGACGCATTGCCGGTCGATACCCTGAAGTTCAAGGACACCAAGAAGTACCCGGACCGCCTGAAAGCGGCGATGGACGCCACCGGCGAAACCGACGCGCTGATCGTGCAGGGCGGCTCGATCATGAGCCTGCCGGTGGTGGTCGCCTGCTTCGAATTCGAATTCATGGGCGGCTCGATGGGCTCGGTGGTGGGCGAGCGCTTCGCGCGCGGCGCCCAGATCGCGCTGGAACAGAAGGTGCCCTTCATCTGCATCACCGCCACCGGTGGCGCGCGCATGCAGGAAGGCCTGCTGTCGCTGCTGCAGATGGCCAAGACCACCTCCATGCTGACCAAGCTGTCCGAGAAAAAGCTGCCTTTCATCAGCGTGCTGACCGACCCGACCATGGGCGGCGTGTCCGCTTCCTTCGCCTTCATGGGCGACGTCGTGATCGCCGAACCGAAGGCGCTGATCGGCTTTGCCGGCCCGCGCGTGATCGAGAACACCGTGCGCGAAAAACTGCCTGAAGGCTTCCAGCGCGCCGAGTTCCTGGTCCAGAAGGGCGCCGTCGACATGATCGTCGACCGCCGCAAGATGCGCGAGGAAATCGCCCACCTGCTGGCGCTGCTGCAAAGCCAGCCGGCCGACGTCATCGCCTGATACGTCGCCTCTCATCGATCCGTCGTCCCCGCCCCGGCGCCCGGCCAGGGCGGGACGTCGTGTATAAGTTGCTTCCCGCGTCAACCATCATGCCAAATTCCCCCACCACCTTGCCCGACTGGCTGACCCTGCTCGAGTCGCGCCACGCCGAAACCCACATCAACATGGGCCTGGACCGCGTGCGCGCCGTCAAGGAACGCATGGCGCTCGCCTTCGACTGTCCCGTGATCATGGTCGCCGGCACCAACGGCAAGGGCTCCACCTGCGCCATGCTGGAGGCCGTGCTGCTGCAGTCCGGTTACCGTGTCGGCCTCTATATCAAGCCGCACTTCCTCGACTTCAACGAGCGCGCCCGCATCAACGGCGACATGGCGAGCGACGAGGCACTGGTGGCGGCCTTCGACGTGGTCGAGCAGGCGCGCGGCGACATCGACCTGACCTATTTCGAATTCACCACGCTGGCGATCATGCACCTGATCTCGAAGGCCGGCGTCGACGTCGCCATCCTCGAGGTCGGCCTCGGCGGGCGCCTGGATGCCGTCAACGTGATCGATGCCGACGTGGCCATCGTCACCAGCATCGACATCGACCACAAGGATTACCTGGGCGACACGCGCGAGGCGATCGGCTTCGAGAAGGCCGGCATTTTCCGCGCCGGCAAGCCGGCGATCTGCAGCGATCCGCTGCCGCCGCAGACCCTGGTCGACCACGCCGCACAGATCGGGGCCGACCTGTGGCTGCTGGGGCGCGACTTCAACTTCCAGGGCGACAAGCAGCAATGGGCCTATGGCGGCCGCGGCCTGCGCCGCAATTCGCTGGCCTATCCGGCCCTGCGCGGCGCCAACCAGCTGCTGAATGCCTCGGCCGCGCTGGCGGCCCTGGAAGCCTTGCGGCTGGTGTTGCCGGTGGGCGCCCAGGAAGTGCGCGCCGGCCTGGCCATGGTCGAACTGCCGGGCCGTTTCCAGGTGCTGGCGGGGCGTCCGACCACGGTGCTGGACGTGGCCCACAATCCGCACGCAGCGGCGGCCCTGGCCCAGAACCTGGGCAACATGGGTTACCACCGCTATACCTATGCGGTGTTCGGCATCATGCAGGACAAGGACATCGAAGCCGTGCTCGAGCACATGGCGCCGCTGGTCGACCACTGGTGCGTGACGGCGCTGCCGTCGCCGCGTTCGGCCGATCCGATCCAGCTCGCGGCCCTGCTGGAAGAAAAGAAGCCTGCGGGCGCCAAGGATGACGAGTTTTCGGTGAAAACCTTCGCCGACCCGGCGGCGGCGTTCGCAGATGCAACTAGCCGGGCTGGTCAGGATGATAGAATAGTGGTCTTTGGCTCGTTCTATACCGTGGCCGGCGTCATGGCCGCCCGCAAATCCTCTCTTCACTGACCTGACTTCACGAAGCTGACATCGCATGGGCTTGTTCTCGTTCTTCAGTAAAAACAAGCAAGGCCGCACCGCCGAAGACAGCGGCCGTTTCTACAGCAAGGATGACGACGCCGCCATTGGCGAGCGCGCCCGTGCCAAACGCGCCAGCAACGCCGGTGGCGCCGCCCGCCGCGCCGGCAACGACCCCATGCTGCCCGAAAAGAAGCGTGCCCGCCGCCGCCTGGTCGGCGCCGTCGCGCTGGCCCTGGCCGCCGCCGTCGGCCTGCCGATGCTGCTCGATTCAGAACCCAAGCCGCTGGCCGGCGACATCGCGATCCAGATTCCGCCCAAGGACAAGGCCGCGCCGCTGCCGGTGCCGGGGGAGTCGGGCGTCGCTGCGTCGGGCGCCGCTGCAAGTGCGCCGCGCGACAAGGTGGTTGCCGCCGAGGACAGCGTCGACAAGGACGAGGAAATCATCGATGCGCCGGGCGTCGCCACGCCGGGCGTCGCTACGCCGGGCGTCGCCACGCCGGTCGCACCCAAGGTCGCCGAGCGCAAGCCGGAAGTTGTGAAACCCAAGCCGGAACCAAAGCCCGAAGCCAAGCCGGAAGCCGCCAAGCCCGAGCGCAAGGAAGCGAAGGCCGAGCACAAGGACAGCAAGGCCGAGGCCAGGCTGGCCGAACGTGCCGAGCGCGCCGAGCGCGAGCGCATCGAGAAGGCCGCGCACGAGCGCGCGGAGAAGGACCGCGCCGAGCGCCTGGAACGCCAGCGCGCCGAGGAAAAGGCGCGCAAGGCGGCAGAGGACAAGCCGGCGAAACCGGTCCAGAAGGATGCCGATGCGCGCGCCCTCGCGATCCTCGAAGGCAAGAGCGCCGAGCGCGAGAAGGCGGTCGACAAGGACAAGCTGGCCGACAGCGGCGCAGCCAAGGTCACGCTGCAGGTCGCGGCCATGTCGAGCCAGGAAAAAGCCGCCGAGGTGCAGGCGCGCCTGCGCGGCGCCGGCATCAGTTCGCACACCGAGAAGTTCGGTGAGCTGATCCGGGTGAAGGTCGGCCCGCTCAGTAAGGAAGAAGCCGAGCGCGTGCGCGCCAAGCTGAACAAGCTGGGCCTCTGATCCCGCTCCGATACCGTCTTGCACCGACCCTCGCCATCGACAAGCCGTGACGATTTTCGATTACCTGGTCCTGTTCATCCTGATTTCATCGGTGGTCATCAGCACGCTGCGCGGCCTGGTCAAGGAAATCCTGTCGCTGGTCGGCTGGGTCGCGGCCTTCATCGTGGCGAACGCCTTCGGCGCCAAACTGGCACCCATGCTACCATCCGTGATTCCTGGCGAGACGGTGAAGCTGATCGTCGCCTTCATCGCCCTGTTCCTCGGCGTGCGTGTGCTGATGGGTTTGTTCGCGCTGGCGGTCGGCGCGCTGATCACGGCCACCGGTCTGTCGCTGGCGGACCGCGGCCTCGGCGGCCTGTTCGGCCTGGGCCGGGGCATTGTAATCGTGCTGGCCGGCGTCATATTGTGCGGGATGACGTCCATCCCCCAACAGGCTTTCTGGAAAGACGCGCTGCTGTCGCCCATGGCGGAGACTGGGGCGCGCACGGTCAAGCCTTTCTTGCCTGCTGCCTTTGCGCAGCATGTTCAGTTTTAATTTCTTTGTTTAGCTGTTTAGGAGCGCACCATGTGTGGCATCGTCGGCGTCGTCTCGCAAGCCCCCGTCAACCAGTTGCTGTATGACGCATTGCTGCTGTTGCAGCACCGCGGCCAGGATGCGGCAGGCATCGCAACCAATCACAGCAGCATGTTCTCGATGTACAAGGCCAATGGCCTGGTGCGCGACGTGTTCCGCACACGTAACATGCGTTCGCTGCAAGGCAATTCCGGTATCGGTCACTGCCGCTATCCGACCGCCGGCTCGTCCAGCGAAGAGGAAGCGCAGCCGTTCTACGTCAACGCGCCGTTCGGCATCACGCTGGCGCACAACGGCAACCTGACCAACCAGGCCCAGCTGAAGGATGAGCTGTTCCGCAACGACCGCCGCCACATCAACACTGATTCCGACTCGGAAGTACTGTTGAACGTGCTGGCCCACGAGATCCAGACCGCCGCCAGCGGCCTGTCGCTCGACCAGGAATCCGTGTTCAAGGCCGTCGCCGTGGTGCACAAGCGCATCCGCGGCGCCTATGCCGTGATCGCCCAGATCGCCGGTCACGGCCTGCTGGCCTTCCGCGACCCCTTCGGCATCCGCCCGCTGTGCATCGGCGTCAACGAGACCGAAAACGGCCCGGAATACCTGGTCGCCAGCGAATCGGTGGCCCTGGAAGGCCTGGGCTTCCGCTTCATGCGCGACATCGCCCCGGGCGAAGCGGTCTGGATCGACAACGACAGCAACATGCACGCGCGCCAGTGCGCCGAGAATCCGTCGCTGAACCCGTGCGCCTTCGAATACGTCTACCTGGCCCGTCCGGATTCCGTCATCGACGGCGCCTCGGTGTACGCGACCCGCCTCAAGATGGGCGAATACCTGGCCGACAAGATCCGCAAGGAGATTCCGGTCGAGGAGATCGACGTCGTGATGCCGATCCCGGATTCCTCGCGCCCGGCCGCGATCCAGCTGGCGCTCAAGCTCGGCGTGGAATACCGCGAAGGCTTCATCAAGAACCGCTACATCGGCCGCACCTTCATCATGCCGGGGCAGGGCATGCGCAAGAAATCGGTGCGCCAGAAGCTGAACGCGATCGCCTCCGAATTCAAGGACAAGAACGTGCTGCTGGTCGACGATTCGATCGTGCGCGGCACCACCAGCCGCGAGATCGTGCAGATGGCGCGTGAAGCCGGCGCGCGCAAGGTGTTCTTCGCCTCGGCGGCGCCGCCGGTGCTGTACCCGAACGTGTACGGCATCGACATGCCGACCCGCGACGAGCTGATCGCCCACGGCCGCACGGTGGAAGAGGTGTGCCGCGAGATCACGGCCGACCGCCTGGTCTACCAGGACATCGATGCGCTCAAGAAGTCGATCATGGACGTGAACCCGGCACTGACCAGCGTGGAAGCCTCCTGCTTCGACGGTGTCTACATCACCGGCGACATCACCCCGGATTACCTGGACCGGCTGGAGAGCCACCGTCACCAGAGCGACGGCAAGTCCTCCGAAGACCTGGTGCGCACCCAGCTGAACCTGAATCCGGCCGTCGCCGCAGAGTAAGCTTCAATCTATCCGTAGGGTGGGCGATTGATGCCGGGGGCATCGATCGAGAGCCCACGCGGATGCCGACATGACGCAAACGTCCGCGTGGGCACGGGGTGCCTCGCCGGCCGCGCCCACCCTACATTCGTTGCCGATTCATAGAGCACACCATGACCGACAAACCCTCCTACGGTTTCACCACCACCATCCTGCACAACGACCGCCGCAAGCCGATCGAGCACAACTCCCTGCACAAGCCGGTGCACACCTCGGTCGCCTTCGGCTACACCGATGCGCGCCAGCTGGCCTCGGTCTTCCAGGGCAAGGAGCCGGGCTTTCGCTACGGCCGCCAGGGCAACCCGACGGTGTCGGCGCTGGAAGACAAGATCACGCAGATGGAAGATGGCGTCGCCACCCTGTGCTTCGGCACCGGCATGGCGGCGATCGGCGCGCTGGCGCAGGCACTGCTGAAGGAGGGCGACCACGTGGTGTCCTCGAGCTTCCTGTTCGGGAATACCAACAGCCTGTGGAACACGGTGGCGGGGCAGGGTACCGAAGTCGATTTCATCGATGCAACCGAGGTCGCCAATGTGGAGGCCGCGCTGCGGCCGAACACCCGCCTGGTGTTCGTCGAAACCATCGCCAATCCGCGCACGCAGATCGCCGACCTGGCCCGCATCGGCGCATTGTGCCGCGAGCGCGGCATCCTGTACGTGGTCGACAACACCATGACCACGCCGTATCTGTTCCGTCCGAAGGCGGTCGGCGCCGGCCTGGTGGTGAATTCGCTGACCAAGTCCATCGGCGGCCACGGCATGGCGCTGGGCGGGGCCCTGACCGATACCGGCGTGTTCGACTGGAGTGCTTTCCCGAATATCGCCCCGAATTTCCGCAAGCTGGCGCCGAACGCCCAGGGCATGGCCCAGCTGCGTGCCAAATCGCTGCGCGACTTCGGCGCTTCGCTGGCGCCGGAAGCAGCCCACCACATCGCGGTGGGCGCCGAAACCCTGGCGCTGCGCATGGAGCGCACCTGCGCCAATGCGCTGGCGCTGGCGCGGATGCTCGAAGCCAATGAGCGCGTCGCCGCCGTCCACTATCCGGGCCTGGCCTCGCACCCCCAGCATGCGCTGGCCTTTGATCAGTTCCGTGCCTTCGGCTCGCTGTTCTCCTTCGAGCTGAAGGAGGGCATCGATTGCTTCGATTACCTGAACCGCCTGCGCGTGGCGATCCCGGCCAGCAACCTGGGCGACACCCGCACGCTGGTGATTCCGGTGGCGCACACGATCTTCTTCGAGATGGGGGCCGAGCGCCGCGCCAGCATGGGCATCGCCGAGTCGCTGATCCGGGTCTCGGTCGGGATCGAGGACACGGACGATCTGCTGCGCGACTTCGGCGAGGCGCTGGACGCCTGAGCGGGTAAAAACCGGTAAAGTGCGAGGCGCCGCCGAGCTTGCCGGTTGAGCCGGCGGCGTACTGGGGTTATGATCGTGTCCATGAAGACACTCCTGTTTTGCACGGCGCTGCTGTTCAGCAGCGCAGCCCTCGCGGACGAGCTGGCCGATGCCGATGCCTTGTTCGCCAAGAAATCCTATCCCGAAGCGCTGCAGAAATACACCAAGCTGGCCAACGCCGGCAACGTGATGGCCCAGCAGCACCTGGGCGAGATGTATTTCTATGGCGAAGCCGGCGCGGTCGACATGGACAAGGCGGCGCAGTGGTTCGGCAAGGCGGCAGCCAGGGGCAATGCGGTGGCGATCGCATCGCTCGACCTGATGAAGCAGCGCAGCGCGCGCCGCGCCGACATCGATTACTGGATCGTCAAATATGATGGGTCCGACCTGCGCAGTGGGGACTACCGCTGCCCGGCGCCGCGCTTCCCGGCCATGTCCAAGGTCAACGAGGATATCGACCGCTACAGCGCCAGGATGAAGGACTGGCAGGATTGCCATAACCGCTTCGTGCAGTACCTGAACGCCTCGATGCCGCTCGCCAAGCGGATCCCCGAGGACGTCAGCAAGCTGATGACCAAGGAAGAAACCGAGCGCGCCACGGCCCACCTCGACGAAGTCGGCAAGCGGGTGTCGGAAGATACCCAGGTCAGCGGCAAGCTGGTGGTGGCGGACTTCACGGCCTGGCGCAATGCGACCGAGGCGTATGTGAACGAGCACAACGAGATTGTGAAGAATGCGCCACCGCCGGAACCTAAGGACGGTCGCTAGGGGCAGGTCGCCAGGGGTCGGAGCCCGGTTCACTCGGGTGGGCTCTGACCCCGGTGGTCAGCCGCAAACGTAAAAAAGGCCGGCATCGTCTGCAGGCCTTTTTTTGCGGCTTCGATTAGCTATGTGGCTGAAAACCGGGGTCATAGCCCCAACGGAAAAACCGGGCTCTGACCCCTGTGGGCTCTGACCCCTAGTGCCAGGACCGCATCAAACCAACCGCCAGGCCTTCGAGCGCGAACTCGTCGGTTTGCGGATCCACCGTGATGATCGAAAAGTCCGGATTTTCCGGCAGCAGTTCGATGGTGGAACCGGTCTTGCGGTAGCGCTTGACGGTGACTTCCTCGCCGATGCGGGCGACCACGATCTGGCCGTTCTTGGCGCTGTCCACCTTCTTGACGGCGAGGATGTCGCCGTCGCAGATGCCGGCGTCGCGCATCGACCAGCCCTTGACCTTCAGCAGGAAGTCGGGCTTGCTCGAAAACATGGCCGGGTCGACCGCGTAGTTGGTCTCGACGTGTTCCTGGGCCAGGATGGGCGAACCGGCGGCGACGCGGCCGACCAGCGGCAGCGACATCAGCAGGGCGGCCGGCACGTGGGAGATCGCCGCGGGTGCGGCCGGGGCGGCCGCGCCGATCAGGCGGATGCCGCGCGAGGTGCCGGGCGAAATCTCGATGGCGCCCTTGCGCGCCAGGGCTTGCAGGTGTTCCTCGGCGGCGTTGGCCGAGCGGAAACCAAGTTCGCTCGCGATCTCGGCGCGTGTTGGCGGGAAGCCGGTGTTGTCGATGGCTTCCTTGATCAGGTTAAGGATCTGTTCTTGCCTTGCGGTGAGCTTGAGCATGGGGTGGTGAAATCATGGGTGCTGGGACAGACTGTATTTTTGTACAGTATTGCGCCACACGCAAGGGGAATCGCGTGTTTTGCCGATTTTTTTGTCACGGAGCGGCTCGCCACAAAGGCATTGAGCCCTTGACCTTTTTCCGGTTATAATGTTTGGCTTTCCCTTCCCACACTCGTCTTGACGCCGAGGTGGGCATCTGTTTAACGTCCTCAAGGAGTAATGCATGCGTCATTATGAAATCGTGTTTATCGTCCACCCGGACCAAAGCGAGCAGGTCCCGGCGATGATCGAACGCTACAAGACCACGGTCACCTCGCGCGGCGGCAATATCCACCGCGTCGAAGACTGGGGCCGTCGTCAAATGGCTTACCAGATCCAGAAGCTGCCGAAGGCACACTACATCTGCCTGAACATCGAGTGCGACAACGAGACCCTGATCGAGCTGGAAACCGCATTCAAATTCAATGATGCCGTGCTGCGTCATCTGACCGTGAAGATGAAGAAGGCCGAAACCGCGCCGTCGCCGATGATGAAATCGGTCCAGCGCGAAGACGCAGCCAAGAGCCACCGCGCAGAGCAGTCGGCCGCTCCGGCCGCCGCCGCAGCCTAAGGCCAAGCGAAACGGGTAGTGAACGAGCTGTCGCTGGTTGCCAGCATCCTCGAACGCGATACCCTGCGTTACACCCCGGCCGGCATCCCGATCGTCGGCGCGACCCTGCAACATGGTTCGCAGCAGATCGAGGCGGGCATCGCCAGGCAGGTGGAGTTTGAAATCGGCGCGGTCGCCGCGGGAGAAATCTCCGGGCGCTTCGCCAATGCCGAACTGGGCGCAGTACATCGTTTCACAGGATTTTTGGCCAGGAAAAGCCGTCACAGTAAAGCCCTGGTGTTTCACATCATTGATTTCAGTGCCGCCGAATAGTCGATCGACTGGTGCGGGCACGTTTATAGATACAGGAGCCTCAAATGGCATTCGGTAAAAAGTTCGACAAAAACAAAGCCAAAGAAAAACTGAAGCGCAAACAGCAGAACCCGCTGTTCAAGCGCAAGAAGTTCTGCCGCTTCACCGCTGCAGGCGTGGAACAGGTTGACTACAAAGACGTCGACACCCTGAAAGACTTCGTCCAGGAAAACGGCAAGATCATGCCGGCACGCCTGACCGGCACCAAGGCGCACTACCAGCGTCAAGTGGACACCGCGATCAAGCGCGCACGTTACCTGGCCCTGCTGCCGTACACCGACCTGCACAACGCTTAAGTCGCCACGGCAACGAGCACAAGTAAATACTGGAGAATAATATGCAAGTTATCCTGCTGGAAAAAGTCGTCAACGTCGGCAATCTGGGCGACGTGGTCAAGGTCAAGGACGGTTACGCACGTAACTTCCTGATCCCGCAAAAAATGGCCCGCCGCGCCACCACCTCGGCTGTCGCCGAGTTCGAAGTCAAGCGCGCCGAGCTGGAAAAAGCAGCCGCTGAAAAGCTGGCCGCTTCGCAAGCCCAGGGCGAGAAGCTGAACGGCATGACCGTCACCGTGTCGCAGAAAGCCGGCGTCGATGGCCGTTTGTTCGGTTCGGTCACCAACTTCGACATCGCCGAAGCCCTGAGCAAGCAAGGTTTCGCCGTCGAAAAGGCCCAGGTCCGCATGCCGACCGGCCCGCTGAAGACCACCGGCGAGCACGCTGTTGCCGTCGCACTGCACACCGACGTCGTGGTTGACGTCACCATCGCCGTTGTCGGCGAAGCTGCTTGATTCATTAAGTAGAAGTCAGCAGTAACCGTCGTCCCCGCGCAGGCGGGGACCCAAGTTGTAAGCGTTACCTTAACGCTCGCAAACTTGGGTCCCCGCCTTCGCGGGGACGACGTTTTTGTACGTAGCTTAAGCGCATCATGCACGACGCCGATGTTGTCAAAAATGTCGCATTTATTCCTAGAAACTCACCAATCATTTCAGCGGCCGGTGGCAAACAGGTATAATGCCGCCCATGAACACCCCAGCAGACCCGCAAATCGAGTCGCTCCGCATCCCCCCGCACTCCATCGAAGCAGAACAGTCCGTTATTGGCGGCCTGCTGCGCGATAATGCGGCGTGGGACCGCATTGCCGACTTCATGCATGCGGAGGATTTCTACCGCTACGACCACCGGATCATCTTCGAACAGATGGTTCGCCTGATCAATTCGGGCAAACCCGCCGACGTGATCACCGTCTACGAAACCCTCGTCCAGCTCGGCAAGGCCGAAGACGTGGGGGGACTCCAGTATCTCAACGCGATGGCGCAAAACACGCCATCCGCCGCCAATATCCGCCGTTATGCCGAGATCGTCCGCGACCGCGGCGTGCTGCGCCAGCTGATCACGGTGGCCGACGAAGTCTCGGGCAAGGCCTTCAATCCGCAGGGCGCCGAAGTCAAGCAGATCCTCGACGAGGCCGAATCGCGCATCTTTGCGATCGCCGAGCAGGGCGCGCGTGGCGCCCAGGGCTGGCTGCCGGTGCAGCCGCTGCTGACCCAGGTGGTCGAGCGCATCGACGAACTCTACAGCCGCGAAAACCAGGGCGAGATCACCGGCGTGCCGACCGGCTTCATCGACCTCGACCGCATGACCTCGGGCCTGCAGCCGGGCGACCTGGTCATCGTGGCCGGCCGTCCTTCGATGGGCAAGACCGCGTTCTCGGTCAACATCGGCGAGGCGGTGGCGATCGAAGCCGGCCTGCCGGTGGCGATCTTCTCGATGGAGATGGGCGGCACCCAGCTGGCCATGCGTATGCTGGGCTCGGTCGGCCAGCTCGACCAGCACCGCCTGCGTACCGGCAAGCTGAACGACGAAGACTGGCCGCGCCTGACGCACGCCATTCAGAAGATGAACGACGCCCAGGTCTTCATCGACGAGACCCCGGCGCTGAACCCGATCGAGATGCGCGCCCGCGCCCGCCGCTTGGCGCGCCAGTGCGGCAAGCTCGGCCTGATCATCGTCGACTACCTGCAGCTGATGCAGGGTTCCAAGCCGGGCGACAACCGCGCCTCCGAGATTTCGGAAATCTCGCGTAGCCTGAAGGGCCTGGCCAAGGAACTCGGCTGCCCGGTGATCGCGCTGTCGCAGCTGAACCGCTCGCTGGAACAGCGCCCCAACAAACGCCCGGTGATGTCCGACTTGCGCGAATCGGGCGCTATCGAGCAGGATGCCGACGTTATCATCTTCCTGTACCGTGACGAAGTCTATAACCCGGACTCGCCCGACAAAGGCACCGCCGAGATTATCATCGGCAAGCAGCGTAACGGCCCGATCGGCGCGATTCGCCTGACCTGGATGGGCATGTACACCAAGTTCGGCAATTACAGCGGCAATCTGTCGGTGTACCAGGGTGATTGACCAGAGTACCGAAGCGCCCCAGGCATATATAACAAGCAATCAATAAACAGAATATGGTGCGTGGTTTTCACCCGGCGCAGGCCGGGTGGGGACCATCTGCCATTTCCCTCAAGAAGTCCCCAAGAGATCTACCAACGGAGAATTACATGTTTGGACGCCTGATGCCCACGGAGGGCAAATTTTTTGACCTGTTCAACCAGCACGCCGCATTGTGCGTGAAGGGTGCGCAGGAAATGGTCGGCTTGATGACCAACTTCGACGACCTGGAAAACCGCACCCACGCCGTGGAAAGCCTCGAAAAACAGGCGGACAAGATCACCTATGCGACGGTCGACCTGCTGCACAAGACCTTCATCACCCCGATCGACCGTGACGACATCCACAAGCTGATCACGCGCATGGACGACATCCTCGACATGATGGAAGACGCCGCCCAGACCATCTCGCTGTACGACCTGCAGGCCGTGACCCCGGAAGCCAAGCGCCTGGCCGAGCTGTGCCTGGCCTGCTGCGAAAAGGTCCAGCAAGCCGTCGGCATGCTGCACAACATGGACAATGCCCAGAAGATGGTCGCGATCTGCGAAGAGATCGACCGCCTGGAATCGGACGCCGACCACGTGATGCGCGCCGCCATGTCGAAGCTGTTCCGCGACGAACCGGACGTGCGCAACCTGATCAAGATGAAGGCCATCTACGAGATCCTGGAAACCGTCACCGACCGCTGCGAGGACGTCGCCAACATCATCGAAGGCATCATCGTCGAAAACGCGTAACGCCATAAGAACAAGAACACGATGAATTCTCTTCATATCAGCATCTGGGTGCTGGGCATGCTCGTCTTTTTAGCGCTTGTCTTTGACTTCATGAACGGCTTCCACGATTCGGCGAACGCGATCGCGACCGTCGTCTCGACCGGCGTGCTCAAGCCGCAAACGGCCGTGGCCATGGCCGCCTTCTTCAACTTCGTCGCCATCTTCGTGGTCAGCATGAAGGTCGCCGCCACCATCGGCAAGGACACCATCCATCCCGACGTGGTCGACCATTACGTGATATTCGGGGCCCTGGTCGGGGCCATCGTCTGGAACGTGATCACCTGGTACTACGGCATCCCGTCCTCGTCCTCGCACGCCCTGGTGGGCGGCCTGGTCGGCGCGGCGGTGGCCAAGGCCGGCACCGGTTCGCTGGTGGCCGCGGGCCTGCTCAAGATCGTCATGTTCATCGTGATCGCACCCCTGCTCGGCTTCATCCTCGGTTCGATCAACATGCTGCTGGTCTCGTGGATCTTCGTACGCTCGACACCGCGCAAGGTGGACACCTGGTTCCGCCGCCTGCAGATGGTGTCGGCGGCCGGCTATTCGCTCGGCCACGGCGGCAACGACGCCCAGAAGACCATGGGCATCATCTGGATGCTGCTGATCGCCACCGGCTACAGCCAGCCGACCGACGCCTATCCGCCGCTGTGGGTGATCATTTCCTGCTACGCGGCGATCAGCTTCGGCACGCTGTTCGGCGGCTGGCGCATCGTCAAGACCATGGGCCAGAAGATCACCAAGCTGAAACCGGTGGGCGGCTTCTGCGCCGAAACCGGCGGCGCGATCACGCTGCTGATGGCCAGCTTCTGGGGCGTGCCGGTCTCGACCACGCACACCATCACCGGCGCCATCGTCGGCGTCGGCTCGGCGCAAAAGGCTTCGGCGGTGCGCTGGGGCGTGGCCGGCAACATCGTGTGGGCCTGGATCGTCACCATTCCGGCAGCCGCCTTCATGTCGGCGATTGCCTGGTGGATCGGGACGCACATCCTGTAAGCGAAGCTGTGCAGGAAATCGAAAGGCAGGGTAGACACCCTGCCTTTTTTTTCGCCCACGCTCATGTAGCACGGTGAGGCAAATCAGCCACAGCCACTATGTACTGTTGTCTCCGCTGAGATTTCCTGGCATGTAGTAGTAATATTACATACGGCACTCAGCCGCAGATGCTGCAATTTGACAATGCAGCTATCTATATAAGAACGAAAACGGAGACAATATGTTAAAGAAGCGTAGTTTGACTTCATGGTCAGGCCTGGCTGCGGCCGTGGCCATCGGCCTCGGCCTCGGCCTCGCCGGCTGCGGCGCCGGGGACACGGTCCAGCCGGGCAGTGCATCCGGTTCGCGCCAGTTGGCCGTGACCGCCAGCGCCAGCGCGGAGATCGCCGCCAACACCATCCGCATGCATTACCACCGCATCCAGGGCGACAGCGCGCAATGGGGCGTGTACTCCTGGGACGGCCCGCGCACGCCGAGCGCGGCCTGGATCACCGACCGCTTCATGTTCGCCAGCAGCGACAGCTTCGGCGGCTATGTCGACATTCCGCTGGCGGCCGGCAAGACGGCAATCGCCTTCCTGGTCACCGACGGCAGCGGCAACAAGAGCTGCGCCAACGACCAGCAGGCCGCCCTGAACGCCGACATCGCCAGCCGCGGCCAGGAAGTCTGGATGCAGGAAGGCGATTGCACGGTGCATAACGCGCCGCCGGTACTCAACCTTGGCAACCTGGCGAGCGCCAATGCCCACTGGCTGTCGGCCACCACCCTGGCCTGGCCCGGCGTCCCGTCCAGCGGCAGCTACAAGCTGGTCTACGCCGCGAATGGCGGCCTGGCCTTCACCTCGGCCGGCGTCAGCGGTGCGGACGGCAGTTTCGCACTGACGCCGGCGGCACTGCCGGATGCCATCCGCCTCAAATACCCGCACCTGGCCGGCGCCACCGGGCTGCGCCTGGCGGACGCCGATGCCGCCCGCATCGCGCAGCTGGCCAGCGGCCAGTTCGCCATCGCCCAATACGACGGCGGCGGCAAGCTGGTGCAGGCGACCTCGCTGCAGATGGCCGGCATGCTGGACGCCGTCTTCGCCGGCAAGGCCGTGTCGGCCGAGCTGGGCCTGAGCTTCAACCGCGCCGGCGCGCCGACCTTCCGCGTGTGGGCACCCACCGCCAAGTCGGTGGCGCTGAACGTGTACGCCGGCGCCAACTCGCCCGCCGCGAGCGCCACCACGGTGGCGATGACGCGCGATGCCGCCAGCGGCGTGTGGAGCTACACCGCGCCGAACGCCAGCTGGAGCAACCGCGCCTACTACACCTACACCGTGAACGTGCTGTCGCGCTGGGCCGGCAACCAGCTGGTGGCGAACACCGTCACCGATCCGTATTCGCTGAGCCTGAGCGCGGACAGCGCGCGCAGCTTCGTCGCCAACCTCGACAGCCAGCAACTGAAACCCTTCGGCTGGGATGCCGACCGTTCGCCGGCGCTGGCGCACCCGACCGACATCGCACTGTACGAACTGCACATCCGCGACTTTTCGGCTTCGGACAATTCGGTGCCGGCGGCCCACCGCGGCAAATACCTGGCCTTCACCGACGGCCGCTCGGACGGCATGCGCCACCTGAAGTCGCTGGCCAAGGCCGGCATGACCCATGTGCACCTGCTGCCCAGCTTCGACTTTGCCAGCACCAGTGAGACCGGCTGCGTCACGCCGGTGATTCCGAACGCGGCGCCGGATTCCAGCGCCCAGCAGGCGGCGGTGGCGGCCAGCCAGGACAGCGACTGCTTCAACTGGGGCTACGACCCGGTGCACTACAGCGCGCCCGAAGGCAGTTATGCCACCGACGCCAACGATGGCGCGGTGCGTGTGCGCGAATTCCGCGCGATGGTGCAGGCGCTGCACGAGGCCGACCTGCGCGTGACCATGGATGTGGTCTACAACCACACCAGCCAGTCGCAGCAGGGACCGCTGTCGGTGCTGGACCGCATCGTGCCGGCGTATTACTACCGCCTGAACGCGGGCGGCGGCATCCTCAACGACAGCTGCTGCGCCGATACCGCCCAGGAAAACGTCATGATGGGCAAGCTGATGATCGATTCGGTGTCGCTGTGGGCCAAGGCGTACAAGGTCGACAGCTTCCGCTTCGACATCATGGGCTTGAGCCCGCTCGACCTGATCAAGCGCCTGCAGGCGGAAGTCAACAAGGCCGCCGGCCGCGACATCTACCTGTATGGCGAAGCCTGGAACTTCGGCGCCGTTGCCAACGATGCCCGCTTCGTGCAGGCGCGCCAGGCCAATATGTACGGCAGCGGCATCGGCTCCTTCAACGACCGCATGCGCGATCCGGTGCGCGGCGGTGGCTGCTGCGACACCGGCGCGGCGCTGGTGAACCAGCAGGGCTTCATCAACGGCGTGTGGACCGATCCGAACGCGCAATCGACCCAGACCCGCGACGATGCGCTGCGCCTGGCCGACCTGGTGCGGGTGGCACTGTCCGGCACCCTGCGCGACTACCGCTTCACCGACCGCAGCGGCGCCCTGCGCAGCAATGCCGAGATCGATTACTTCGGCCAGCGCGCCGGCTTCGCCGCCAACCCGTCCGAGACCATCAATTACATCGAGGCGCACGACAACCAGACCCTGTTCGACATCAACGCCATGCGCCTGCCGCAATCGACCTCGCTGGCGGACCGCGTGCGCGTGCAGAACCTGGGCGCGGCGATCGTCCTGCTGGCCCAGGGCATTCCCTTCACCCACGCCGGCCAGGAAATCCTGCGTTCCAAGTCGCTCGAGCGCGACAGCTACAACGCGGGCGACTGGTTCAACAAGCTCGACTACAGCTACCAGTCCAACAACTTCGGCGTCGGCCTGCCGCTGGCGTCTGCCAACCAGGACAACTGGCCCCTGATGCAGCCGGTGCTGGCCAATCCGCTGATCAAGCCCGACACCCGTGCCATCGTCCAGGCACGCGAGGTGTTCGAGGACTTCCTCGCGATCCGCAAGGACAGCACCCTGTTCCGTCTGCGCAGCGCCCAGGACGTGATCGAACGCCTGAAGTTCCATAACGTGGGCCCGAACCAGGTGCCGGGACTGGTGGTGATGAGCATCGACGGCGCCAATCCGCGCCGCTACCAGGGCGCCGAATACGCGCGCGTGGTGGTGCTGTTCAACGTCGACAAGACCGCCAAGACCTTCGCCATTCCCGAACTGAAGGGCAGGAAGCTGGCGCTGCACGGCATCCAGCGCCGTGGCGCCGACGAGACCGTCAAGGCATCCAGCTACGAGCGCGCCAGCGGCACTTTCACCGTGCCGGCGCGCAGCGTGGCGGTGTTCGTGCAGAAGGACGAGGATTGATGCCCACAGTCGGGCAGATGTGAAAAGGGCCGGCAGCGAACAGCTTCCGGCCCTTTTCTGATTGGCAGCTGACTTTGGCTACTGACCTGGCGAAATCAGCGCTGCGGCACGTTAAGGCTGCCGTTGTTCATGGTGCGATCGTTTTCGAGGGCCTGCTTGTCGGCCATGACCCGGTCGTCGCGGCCGCCCGGTTTGCGCTTGATGTAGGAGCCGAGCGGCACGTCGCTGCGGTCGGCCATGGCTTGCCCGTTCGATGGGCCCGTGTCGCTGGCGCAGCCGGACAGCAGGATCATGCCGGTCAGCGCGGCGATGCTGATACCTTTCATTGCGTTTCCCTTTGAATTTAAAGACGAGATCGTCGATAACGACTAGTGTTGTCGTAGATGTTTACCAGGAGTAATCATAGCGGTTTTGCCGCGCCTGGTTCAAGAACTTTTGCTCAATGCATGCCTGGCGCGCCTGCGGGCAAGCTTGCGCGCTGCGCACGGCGCTGCTGGTCCTTGGCGTCGAGCGGACGCGTCAGGCGGTAGCGCACCAAGGCGGCAGCACCCACGGCAACGGCGTCGGCCCCGAAACGCGCAATGCGGATCGCTGGCGGCGCCAGTTCGGCAGCTTGCGCATACGCCGCCAGCACCTCGCGCGCCGGTGCCAGCAGGCGCTCGCCCAGGCCCAGCGCCGGTCCGCCGATGACGATCGCCATCGGATCGAAACCGGCCCACAGGTTATTCAACAGCACCCCCAACTGGCGTCCGGCCGCCTCGACCGCGCCACAGGTCGACGCGTCGGCATCGGCCGCGCGTGCGAACAGTTGTTCGAGTGCGGCGTGACTCGGCCGCGCGTTGCCCAGCAGCGCGCCGAGGCCGATCAGGGCGTCGGCGCAGCCGCGCCGGCCGCAGCGGCACAGCGGGCCATCGGCCTGCAGGATGGCGTGGCCGACCTCGCCGGCAAAGCCGTGCAGGCCGGTCAGCAGGCGGTCGCTGACGATCACGCCGGCGCCCACGCCATAGCCGATCGACAGGTAGACCAGCGGGTCGGTGCCGGCCAGGCCGGTGAACTCGAATTCGGCCAGCGCCGCCACATTGGCTTCGTTCTGCATCGCCAGCGGCAGTCCGGCCAGCGGCGAACCAGCAAACTGCACACGCACCAGCGCCGCCACGTCGACCTTCCGCCAGCCGAGGTGGGGCGCATGGCGCAGCAGGCCCATGGTTTCGTCCACCGCACCGTGCAGGCCGAGGCCGACGCCGAGCACGCGCCGCGATGGGGCCGCACGTCCGGCGCCACCCTCGGGACGGGCCAGCCGGCGCGCCAGCCGCACCAAGGCCACGGCCACCAGGCGGATGCAGGATGCCGCATCGGTCGCATCCTCGTAGCTGACGATGTGGGTCTCGATGGGCTCGCCCAGCAGGTTGGTGGCGACCACGCGTGCCTCGTCGACGCCGAGCTCGGCGCCCAGCAAGGCCAGGCGCCCGGGATCGAGGTGGAGCGGGGTAGCGCGGCGACCGACCTCGCCGGTGCTGAGCAATGCGGTTTCGCACAGCCAGCCTTCGGCGATCAGTTCGCGCACCAGCAGGCTGACCGTGGACTTGGTCAAGCCCAGCCGTTCCGCCAGGGCGGCGCGCGACAGGCCGGGTTGGGTGCCGACCTGGCGCACCAGCGCCATGCGGTTGAGTTGCTTCAGCAGTTGCTGGTCGCCGGCGACAGGCATGTCAAGATCTTTCAAAAGGTGTGATTATTGTGCAACAAAAACCGACCGTTACAAATATGATTTTCTTTCCCACTGGTCCAGCCAAATTCTCGCTCAGTACACTCGTTACGTAATGCCGCGAAACGCACGAAGTCGTTGATTTGTTTGTGAAATCGATTTCAGGAGAACAGCGGCATGTTGCGCTGCGCTAGGAACTTTAGCGCTAACACGAGCATTTTTTACCCCGATTGCATGGTTTTGGGGCGTTTATCGCACCAAAATAGTTGGTTCGTTCGATTGACCAATTAGTGTAATTTTTCTACTCTCATACTCAATACGTTCGAGCAATACGGACGGTTCCCATAAAAACAAGCGCGCCAGGACAGTGCAAACGAGCGCGACAGTATTGGGACAGGTGAGTTCGCAGTACCACCACGGCAGCACCTGCCGGCCCGCATCCGGCCCAGTCAGACGAGCGCGGGCGGCAGGCGCTGTATTCGAGAGACGAGAGAGGAGACACCGTGTCAACTATTAAAAAGGGGCAACCCCTTTATCTGCATACCAGGCACCGCCTGATCAGCCTGGCAGTGGCCAGCGCCTGTGCCGCCCTGGCCGCCCCCGGCTTTGCCCAGGAAGGTCCGGCACCGACGTCGGACGTCGCACCGGTCTCGGGCGCGGCGCCCGCCAACGTCGTCAAGGTCACCGGCATCCGTGCCAGCCTGCAGTCGACACTCAACCTGAAGCGCAATTCCGACGGTATCGTCGACGGCATCGTGGCCGACGACATCGGCAAGTTCCCTGATACCAACCTGGCCGAGTCCCTGCAGCGCATCTCGGGCGTGTCGATCGACCGCAACCGCGGCGAAGGCGCCAACGTCACCGTGCGCGGCGTCGGTCCCGACCTCAACATGGTGCTGCTGAACGGTCGCCAGATGCCGACCGCCAACCTGGGCGACCAGGCCGGCCGCGCCTTCGACTTCAGCAACCTGGCCTCGGAATCGGTGTCCCAGATCCAGGTCTACAAGAGCGCACGCGCCGACACCCCGCCGGGCGGCATCGGCGCCACCATCAACATCATGACCGCGCGTCCGCTCGACCTGGGCAATACCGCCAGCGTCGGCATCAAGGGCGTGTACGACAAGTCGAACAACAACCTGCCGGAAGAAGACAAGGCCAAGCGTTCCTACACGCCGGAAATCTCGGGCATCTACAGCAAGGTGTTCGGCAACGGCATGTTCGGCATCGCCGTCAGCGGCAGCTACCAGGAACGCAACCTGGGCGTGAACCAGGCGGCGGTGACCAACGGCTGGCTCGGCCCCTTCAAGATCGGCAACGAGGCAACCGGCGCGATCCCGCAGCCGGGCACCCCGGGCTATGCCAACGTGACCAATCCGCCGGGCGCGAACGACATCTACCTGACCCCGCAGAACATTTCCTATTTCATGCGCGGCTCCCAGCGCCAGCGTACCAACGGCCAGCTGACCCTGCAGTTCCGTCCTAACAAGGACTGGACCAGCACCCTGGACTACACCTATTCGCAGAACAAGATCCAGACCAAGTACCACGAGCTGTCGGCCTGGTTCAACCACGATGTCGGCGTCCAGTCGAGCGTCTTCACCAAGGGCCCGGTGGCGACCCCGGTGTACTACGAAGAGCGCGTCAACAACCAGGACATCGCGATGAACGGCGGCGACTTCGCCACCGTCACCAACAACAACTCGATCGGCTTCAACACCCAGTGGCGCGCCTCGCCGTCGCTGCGCCTGAACTTCGACGCCCACCACTCGACCGCCGAAGCCAAGAAGGACAGCCCGTACGGCTCGAACAACGACCTGGCCACGGTCAGCTTCAGCCGCGGCACCTCCTCGCTCGACTTCAGCCAGGAAATGCCGGTGCTGTCGATCCAGGGTGCCGACTTCGTGCGCGCGCCGCACCAGGTCAGCGGTTCCTGGTTCCAGGATGGCCTCAACAAGATGAAGATCGACCAGGTGCAGGCCGGCGGCAACCTGAAGCTGATGGAAGCCTCGAACCTGAACTTCGGCCTCGGCTACGTCAAGGTCGACAACCACTCGAAATTCCAGCAGGTGCAGCGCGACACCTGGACCGGTACCGCCACCCCGACCAAGGGCTATGACCAGAGCCTGTGGCGTGCCGATACCCTGCGCCAGTACTTCAGCAAGCTGGAAGGCTCGGGCAACGCCAACCTGTTCAACCAGATCCACCTGTTCAACTTCGCCGACGTGCGCCAGGCGGCCATCGATCTGACGGGCGACAAGGCCGGCTATACCCCGAGCCTGTCGGATCCGAGCTTCGACCGCACCACCGTCGAGAAGACCAAGTCGCTGTTCCTGCAGTTCAACACCGAGTGGGATACCCCGATGCCGATGCACACCGGCGTCGGCTTCCGCTACGAGAAGACCGACGTCAACTCGACCGGCCTGGCCAAGGTGCCGACCCAGCTGAACTGGATCTCGCAGAACGAACTGCCGCTGGTGTTCGGCTCGACCACCTACCAGACGCTGACGGGCAAGTACAGCAACTTCCTGCCGACCCTGGACTGGGACATGGATGTGCGTCCGGACATCAAGGTGCGCGCCAGCTACGGCATGACGATCGGGCGTCCGCGCTACGACCAGATCCAGGGCGGTACCACCATCGACTCCACCGCCAGCGTGCGTGGCGTCACCGGCAGCCGCGGCAACCCGGCGCTGGAACCGGTCAAGTCGAAGAACCTCGATTTGTCGGCCGAGTGGTACTACACCAAGCAGAGCATGATCTCGCTCGGCCTGTTCCACAAGAACCTGGAAAACTATGCCGGCCAGCAGGTGGTCAACGAGCCGTCCACCACCGCCACCACCCCGGTCGGCGGCGCCTACTGGAACGCGGCCGTGGCATCGGGCTGCTCGCCGACCAACACCGACTGCATGCGCAATTTCATCCTGCGCAACTTCAATGGCCGTCCGGGCGTGACCTTGACCGGCACCAACGCGGCCGGCAACGCCCTTGGCACCATCAGCGGCGTGGCGGGCGATCCGGCGCTGCCTTACCTGTTGACCAGCTTCGTCAACGAGAAAAAGGCATCGCTGAAGGGCGCCGAGCTCAACTGGCAGCACTTCCTCAGCAACGGTCTCGGCATCCAGGCCAACTACACCTATGTGAAATCGGACCTGGCCTTCGACAACACCGGCCTGGGCAACCAGTTCGCGCTGGTCGGCCTGTCGGATTCGGCCAACCTGGTCGGTATCTACGAGGATGACAAGTGGTCGATCCGCGCCGCCTACAACTGGCGCGACGAGTTCCTGCTGTCCCCGACCAACAACAACCAGCCGAACCCGACCTACGTCGAGCCTTACGGCCAGGTCGACCTCAGCGTGGGTTACAACTTCAGCAAGAACCTGAGCTTCTCCTTCGAAGTCATCAACCTGCTGAACGAGAACCAGCGTACCCACGGCCGTACCAAGGACCAGGTGCTGACCATCACCACCGGTGGTCCGCGCTACATGCTGGGCGCACGCTACAAGTTCTGATCCGCATCCTCCGACGGGTGCCGCGGCTTCGGCCGCGGCATCATTCCGGCTTGCCGCCGCGCGACTCAGCTTGCGTTGGCGGCTTTTTTTATGCCGCCCCTGCAGCCCGTCGTTCCCGCGCAGGCGGGAACCCAAGTTCGACGAGCCGTCGAAACGCGTGCAACTTGGATCCCCGCCTTCGCGGGGATGACGTTTCAAGGTTGAGGGTATAAAAAAGCCCGTGCACCTTTCGGCACACGGGCTTTTCGCTTGTTAAAGCAGCGTTACAACACGTCGCTAGCGTGATCCGCCAGACGCGAACGCTCGCCGCGCGCCAAGGTCACATGGCCGCCATGGCTCCAGCCCTTGAAGCGGTCGACCACATAGGTCAGGCCGCTCGAACCTTCGGTGAGGTAAGGCGTGTCGATCTGGGCGATGTTGCCGAGGCACAGGATCTTGGTGCCCGGACCGGCGCGCGTGACCAGGGTCTTCATCTGCTTGGGCGTCAGGTTCTGCGCTTCGTCGATGATCAGGAACTTGTTGACGAAGGTGCGGCCGCGCATGAAGTTGAGCGACTTGATCTTGATGCGCGAGCGGATCAGGTCCTGGGTGGCGGCGCGGCCCCAGTCGCCGGCGTCGCCGTCGCCCTTCATGAGCACTTCGAGGTTGTCGTCGAAAGCGCCCATCCACGGCGACATCTTCTCTTCCTCGGTACCCGGCAGGAAGCCGATGTCTTCGCCCACCGGCACCGTGACGCGGGTGACGATGATCTCGTTGTAGACCTTGGTTTCCAGTACCTGGGCCAGGCCGGCCGCCAGCGCCAGCAGGGTCTTGCCGGTACCGGCCTGGCCGAGCAGGGTGATGAAATCGACTTCCGGATTCATCAACAGGTTCAGCGCGAAGTTCTGCTCGCGGTTGCGCGCGGTGATGCCCCAGACATTGTTCTTGTTGTGGCTGAAATCGCGCAGCGTCTGGAGTACCGCGGTCTTGCCGGTGATCTGCTTGACCTGGCCGTAGAAGGGCGCCTCGCCGTTCTTCGGCTCGAAGAACACGAACTGGTTCACCAGCAGGGTCGGGATGACGGGACCGGTCACGCGGTAGTAGGTGGCCGAATTGCCGCCCTTGTTTTCCTGCCAGGATTCCATGCCCTTGGCGTGCTTCGTCCAGAAATCGTCCGGCAACTGCACGATGCCCGAGTACAGCAGGTCGGTGTCCTCGAGCACGTGGTCGTTGAAGTAGTCTTCGGCGGCCAGTCCGAGGGCGCGCGCCTTGATGCGCATGTTGATGTCCTTCGACACCAGCACGATGGCACGGCCCGAGGGGTCGTTCTCGAGCGCGCGCACGACGCCCAGGATCTGGTTGTCGGCCTTGCCGGAAGGCAGGCCTTCAGGCAGGGCGGCGGCGTTCAGGCGGGTCTGGAAGAACAAGCGGCCCTTGGCGTCGCGGTTGCCCAGCTTGGCCAGCGGGATGCCGGTCTCGATCGCGTCGTCGTCGGTGTTGGCGATCAGGGCGTCGAGGGTGCGCGAGACCTGGCGCGCGTTGCGGGCGACTTCCGACATGCCCTTCTTGTGGTTGTCGAGCTCTTCCAGCGTCATCATCGGCAGGTAGACATCGTGCTCCTCGAAGCGGAACAGCGAGGTCGGGTCATGCATCAGGACGTTGGTGTCGAGCACGAACAGCTTGGTCACGCCACTGCTGTCGGCCTTGCGGCTGGCCGGCGACTTGACGTTGACCTCGGCCGGCTTGTGCTTGGCCGGATGCGGTTCGTTCATGTCGGTCTCGCGCAGCTTGGCGGTGAGGCCTTCGTTCACGCCCGGCGCACCGGCACGCTCTTCGCGCGACGGTGCGGGCAGGGTGGCGGGAGCGGCCGCCGGCGTGGTTTCGCGCGCAGGCGCTTCGGCCAGCAGTTCGACCTTGGACTTGCGGGCACGGCTGCTCTTTGCCGCCGGCACGGCGGGGCCACTGATCAGGTCTTCGACGGGGTCGTTCTCGGCCTTCGCGGCGGCGCGGACAGGCGATCGGCCGGGTTCGGCCTTGGGGTAATCTTTTGCCAGCAGAATCGTCGCTGGCTTGCTTGGAATTTTGGGTAGTGGCATCAGGTTCTCAATCGGAAAAGAAGTCGGATAAACGTCCGGTATCGGCGCACACGCGCCGCCGGGCTGGACAGATGCAACTGGGGGACCTGCGGAATGGCCTGCCGCTGCCCATGCGTGGGGAAAACCCCTGGGGAAAGCCGGCAGGCAGATTGGAATGATGCTGTGAGGTGAAACTTCGACTCAAAATAGGCGAACGTGGTAGCACAGGGTTGATCGACTGGGCCGGCCGCCATCTACAGGCGCTTTCAGCTGATGAAAGCGCCTAGGGCTGGCTCTTCAAAAACTCCAGCACTTCTGTTACGTGATCATTGACTTTCACGCCACGCCATTCTTTCACCACTTGGCCGTTAGCGTCAATGACAAACGTACTGCGCTCGACCCCACGTACTTTTTTACCGTACATGTTTTTCATCTTCATGACATCGAACTGGGTGCACACCGCCTCGTCCGGGTCGGAGATCAGTTCGAAGGGCAGGCCGAGCTTGGACTTGAAGTTTTCGTGCGAGCGCATCGAGTCGCGGCTGAGGCCGTACACGGCGGCGCCGAGGGCGGTGAACTCGTCGTGGTGGTCGCGGAAGGCGATCGATTCCATCGTGCAGCCGGGCGTATTGTCCTTGGGATAGAAATACAGCACCGTGTACTTGGCCGGACGGCCATTCAGCTCGAAGGTCTGGTCGCCGGTCATGGCCGCGCTGAAATTGTCCAGGGGACGGGAATCGGCGGATGCTGTGCTTGGGCTCTCGGCCACGGGTTTCTCCCTTAAAGCGTTATGGGTTCGAGCACGATCAGGTCGCCTGACCGGCCTGGTACCTGGCCCCACTGGATCGGCATCTCCGGCAGCGGGTCCTGTTTGATCTTCTCATGATAGTCGGCCATCGAGGCAAGCTGGTAGCCCTGGGCTTTCCATCCTGTCAACAGCTGCTCGAATATGGGGGCGAGTTTCTGCCCTTCAAGCTCTGCATGCAAGGTATAGACGTGGTCGCGCACCGGATCGGCGGTCAGCTTCAGCAGGTGGGCGGCGATGTTGTGCTGGTCGAGCACCACACCGTCGATCTCGCGCCCGAGCAGTTCGTCCAGCGTCGGCAGGGTGGTCGGCATCTGGATGCAGGCCTGGCCGGGGTAGCGGTAGGGCCCGGCCTGCGGATCGAGCAGGGCGCCGTTCTCGCGCAGCTGGGCGCGGCCATCCGAGGCATAGCGGTAACCTGCCGTGTCGTGGTGTGCGAAGGCATGCCCGTTCATCTGCCAGCCGGCGGCGCCGTGGGTGTGCGGGGCCACGCCGAACACCTCGCGGTAGCGCGCTTCGCTCTTGCGCATCATGGCCAGCGTCCAGCCGGCATCGCGCTCGCGCACCTTGTCCTGCCACAGCACGTGGTCCCAGGTGTGGATGCCGCATTCGAAGCCGGCGTCGCGCACCGCGCGCATCTCATTGGCCGCCTTGGCGCCGATGTCGGGGCCGGGCAGCAGCACGCCGTACATCAGGGTCTTGATGCCGTAGTGTTCGACCACCGAGGTGCGCGAGACTTTCTGGAAAAAGCCCGGCCGCAGCGCGCGCCGCATGGCCCAGCCGGTGTGGTCGGGGCCGAGTGCAAACAGGAAGGTCGCGCCGGCCGCATGGCGGGTCAGCATGCGCACCAGCGCGGGCACGCCCTCGCGCGTGCCGCGATAGGTGTCGACGTCGATCTTCAGGACCATCAGGGGTGCGGTGGCAGCCATGCTCGTCACCTCAAACCGCCTGCGCCAGGCGCGCGCGCAGCGCGGCCGGGGCGATGCGCACGTCGTCGGCCAGCAGGCTGTGGATGAGAAGCGCGCGGCCGTCGCCGCACACGCCGAGGATGGCATCGTCCACCACCGCCAGGCCCGGCGCCAGGCCGGCCAGGGCAGCCGCGTCGCCGCGATACGGGCGCGCGCGCTCGATCACATAGCGCTGGCCGCCAAGGTCCATGAAGGCGCCGGGGTAGGGCGGGGCCACCGCGCGGTGCAGGTTGTAGACTTCATGCGCGGGCTTGTGCCAGTCGATGCGGCCGTCTTCCGGCTTGCGTCCGCCGAAGTAGCTGCCCTTGCCCAGGTCGTTCGGGATGCGCGGCGCCCTGCCGTCCAGCAGCGCCGGCAGCACATTGTAGAGGGCCAGCTCGGCCGCCACGGTCACTTTGCCGAAGACTTCGAAGGCGGTATCGTCGGGCAGGATCGGCACCGCCTGCTGGGCCACGATGGCGCCGGCGTCGGGCTTCACCGTCATCTCGTGCAGCGAGGCGCCGATCTCGGTGGCGCCGTGCAGCACCGCCCAATTCACCGGCGCGCGGCCGCGGAAGGCCGGCAGCAGCGAGCCGTGCATGTTGTAGGCCGGGGCGATGTCGAGGATCGCCTGCGGCAGCATGTGGCGGAAATAAAAGCTGAACATCAGGTCCGGCTTGAGCGCGGCAAGCTGGGCCAGCAGCTCGGGCGACTTGGCGTCATCCGGCGTGATGTAGGGGATGCCTTCGGTTTCGCACAGCGAGACCACGGATTCGAACCAGATGTTCTCGCTGGCGCTGTCCTGGTGGGTGACGACCAGGGCGACGTCGACGCCGCCGGCGAGCAGGACTTTCAGGCAGCGCACGCCGACGTTGTGGTAGGCGAAGACGACTGCGCGTTTTGGGGTGGGGTTCATAGGGGGCCGATACGGTAATTACCGTCGCCCCTGCGCAGGCAGGGGCCCAAGTTCGTCGCTGATCGGCAAACTTGGGTCCCTGCCTTCGCAGGGACGACGTGTCAATAATGCTTGCTTCGATGGTGAGGTGCTCAGCGCCAACTCAGTGCCAACTCAGTGCCAACTCAGTGCCAACTTAGCGTCAACTCAGTGCCAGCTCAGCGCACCACCTGCCGCTTCTCGCCAAGCTCGGCCTTCTCTTCCGGCACACCCTGCAGGATGGTGGCCACCACATAACGCGGCCGCGCCCGCACCTGCTGGTAGATCCGGCCGACATATTCGCCGACCAGGCCGATCCCGAACAGGATTACGCCCATGAAGAAGAAGGCGATCGCGAACAGGGTGAAGACGCCGTCGGCTTCGGCGCCGACGAACAGGCGGCGCACCAGCAGCACCGCCACCAGCAGCGCCGACAGCAGCGACAGGATCATGCCCAGCAGCGAAAAGAACTGCAGCGGCACCAGCGAGAAGCCGGTCATCAGGTCGAAGTTCAGGCGGATCAGGCTGTACAGCGAATACTTGGATTCGCCGGCCGCGCGTTCCTCGTGCTCGACCACGATCTCGGTCGGGCGGCGCGCGAATTTATAGGCCAGCGCCGGCACGAAGGTGTTGACTTCGCCGCACTGGTTGACCAGGTCGATCACATTGCGGCCGTAGGCGCGCAGCATGTTGCCCTGGTCGGTGATGTGGATGTTGGTGATCTTTTCGCGCAGCCGGTTCATGGCCTTGGACGCATAGGTGCGCCAGGCCGAATCCTGGCGCTTGCGGCGGATCGAGCCGACGTAGTCGTAGCCCTCGCGCATCTTCTCGATCAGCTTGTGGATCTCTTCCGGCGGATTCTGCAGGTCGGCGTCGAGGGTGATCACGATCTCGCCGCGGGTCTGCTCGAAGCCGGCCAGGATCGCCATGTGCTGGCCGTAGTTACCGTTGAACAGCACCACGCGGGTGACGTCGGGGCGCTTGCGGTATTGCTCGGCCAGGATGGACACCGAATTGTCGCGGCTGCCGTCGTTGACGAACAGGACCTCGTAGGGCAGGCCCAGCTTGTCCATCGCCGGGTACAGGCGCGCGAACAGGTTGGGCAGACCGGCTTCTTCGTTGTACACCGGGATGACGACCGAGATCTCCGGCTTGCTCGTGTTCAGCTTGTGCTCAGCATTCATCATTTCGCCAGCACCTGCTTGACGGCCGCCACCGCGCGCCCGACGTCCGCCAGCGTCATCGCATTGAACATCGGCAGGGTCACGGTCAGGCGCCCGATCTTTTCGGCGACCGGGAACATCCCCTCCTTGAAGCCGCGCTCGCGGTACAGCGTGAACAGGTGGATCGGCGCATAGTGGTAGCCGGTGCCGACATTGTGTTCCTTTTGCAGGCGCGTCATGAAGTCGGCGCGCGTGCCCGGGCCGTTGTCCGGCAGGATGATCTGGAACAGGTGCCAGTTGCTGGTGCCGAAGGCCTGGATCGGCAGCTGGGCACCGGTCTCGCGCTCGAAATCGGGACCGAAGCAATCGAAGTAATGGCGCGCCAGTGCGGCGCGGTGGGCGGTGAGCGCCTCCAGCGTCTTCATCTGGCCCAGGCCGATGGCCGCCATGATATCGCTCATGTTGTACTTGCCGCCGAGGACGTCGACGTCGATGCCGTCCACGCCGCTGCGGGTCACGCCCTGCAGCCGGTATTTCTCGGCGATGCGCGCTTCTTCCAGGTTGTTCAGCACCAGGCAGCCGCCTTCGCCGGTGGTCAGGTTCTTGTTGGCCTGGAAGCTGAACGAGACGAAATCGCCGAAGGAGCCGATGCGCTTGCCGTTCCAGGTCGAGCCCAGGGCCTGGGCCGCGTCCTCGACCACGCGCAGCTTGTGCTTGTCGGCGATCGCGTACAGGCGATCCATGTCCACCGGCAGGCCGGACAGATAGACCGGGATGATGGCGCGCGTACGCGGGGTGATCGCGGCTTCCAGCTTGTCCAGGTCGATATTGCGGGTGACCGGGTCGATGTCGGCGAACACCGGCGTGGCACCGACTTCGATAACGACGTTGGCGGTGGCCGGCCAGGAAATCGGCGTGGTGATCACTTCGTCGCCGGGCCCGATGCCGGCGACACGCAGCGCGATTTCCATGGTGCAAGTGCCGGAATTGAAGGTACGGACCGGGCGGCCGCCGAAATATTCGGACAGCAGGGCTTCGAAGGCCTGGTTCTTGGGGCCGGTGGTGATCCAGCCGGAGCGCAGCACCTCGCCGACGGCGGCGATGGTGTCTTCGTCGATGGTGGGCCGGGAGAAGGGAAGGAAGGGCAGCTCGGCAGTCATGAAGTTCTCGTAGGGGGAGCGGCGGCAAGGTGCCGCGCGGCATTATTATTATGGAAAATTCTTAGTCCAGGCTGAAATTAAGGCCCTGGCGGGGCGATTGTAGCAGCCAGTGCGCTTAGGATCGCGCGAGCAGGATCACGCCAATGATGATCACCCCGATCGCCAGCAGACGCTGCGGCGGCACGACTTCGCCCAGGAACAGCCAGGCGCCGAAGGCCGACACCACATAGCCCAGCGACAGCATCGGGTAGGCGATGGTGACGTCGGTGCGCGACAGGCCGATGATCCACACCACCACCGAGACCGCATAGCAGGTCAGGCCGGCCAGGATCGGCAGCTGGGTGCCGATCTTGAGCAGGGTGGAGAACCAGTTGCTGGCGGTGAGGTGGATGGCGCCGCCCATGCCATTGGTGCCGGCCTTGAGCAGCAGTTGGGCGGCGGCGTTGAGCAGCACGCCGGTGATGATGAAAGCGAAGGTGGCGAGATTCATGATTGAGATACGGGGTGCGTCGGAAGGTGAGGTTAGTGCGTGATGATGACGCGGCGTGCATCGCCGGCCACGCGGCGCAGCGGCAGGCCCTGCTGTTCGAAGGCGGCGGCAAATTCGGGGCGGATGATGGCGACGCTGTGCACGCCGGCCGCTGCGTCCTGGCGCCAGCGCGCGGCGAAGGCATCGAGCGTGGGAATGTCGAGGCCGGGTTCCTGCTGCAGGCCGAAGTCGAATTCATCGCGGAAGGCGGCCAGGGTCACCGGCCGGCCCAGGTAGAACACCAGCGATTGCTCGTACAGGCCGACCGAATACACCGGCGTGGCCGGGTTGGCGGCGCCGGCCGCCCGCAGCGCGGGCAGCATCGAGGTGCCGGCGCGCACCGCGGAAATCGGTTCGAAGCCGACCAGCAGCAATTCCACACCGATGAAGCCGGCGATGGCCAGCACCAGCACCGACAGGTCGCGCACCATCTGGCGCGCATACAGCATGGAGAGGCCGCCGCCGATCAGCAGCACCAGGCCGGCCGCCAGCGCCCAGGGCTGGTAGGCGGTGTACATGGCGACTTCGCTGGCGTGCTTGGCGAGGCGCTCCATGAAGGGCACGAAGGACAGTACGGCGGCGCCGAGCAGGGCGGTGATGCCGGCCGTTAACATGCGGCTGCGGCGGGTGCCGACGTCGAGGCCGACCGCCACCAGCAGGGCGATCGCCGGGAACACCGGCAGGATGTAGCCCGGCAGCTTGGAATGCGACTTGGTGAAGAACAGGGTGATGAAGACCACCCAGACCAGCAGCATCAGGCGTGGACGGAAGCGTGGACGAAAGCGCGTGCCGGCTTTGTGCTGGTCATCGTCGTCGGCATCCGCGTCACTGTGGCGGCGCGTGCCCAGCATCAGGCCGGGTCCCAGCACGCCGAGCCAGGGCAGGCTGCCGCCGGCGATCAGCGCGAAGAACAGCCACCAGGGCGCTTCGCGGTTGTGTTCCTTGAGCAGGAAGCGGTCGAAGTGTTCGTGGATGAAGAAGAAATGCGGCTGCTCGGGGTTGGCCAGGGCCACCAGCACGAACCAGGGGGCGGTGATCAAGAGGAACAGCAGCAAGCCCTTGCCCAGGTGCAGGCGGGTCCAGAGTCGCCAGTCGCGCGTGACGAGGGTGTAGAGCACCAGCACCGCGCCCGGCAGCACCAGGCCGATCAGGCCCTTGGACAGCACCGCCAGCGCCATCCCGGCCCAGCACAGCAGCATCCAGTTGCGTCGTTCAGGCGGTGCGGCGGCGTCGCGCTGGGCCACCAGCAGGCCGCACAGGGCCACCGTCATCATCGCCGACAGGCTCATATCGAGCGAGTTCATCTGGCTGCCGGCGACCCAGTAGAACGAGGAACCCAGCACCAGCGCGGCATAAAAACCGATGCGGGCGCCGAAGACGCGGCGCCCGGCGATGCCGGTGAGGACCACGCCGAGCAAGCCGCACAGGCCGGTCCACAGGCGCGCCTGCCATTCGCCCACGCCGAACAGGGTGAAGCTGAGGGCGTTCATCCAGGTCTGCAGTGGCGGTTTCTCGAAGTACTTGATGCCGTTCAGGCGTGTGGTGATCCAGTCGCCGCTGGCGAACATCTCGCGCGCCATCTCGGCGTAACGGCCTTCGTCAGGCGGCACCAGGGTGCGCGCGCCCAGTACGGCGAGGAGGGCGGCGGCAAAAGCGATCAGCAGGGTCCAGTTGAGAGTCCGGTTCCGGTGCAGATCGTTCATGCAGGCGACTTGTCTTCGATGATCAGCGCCAGCACGGCCTTGCGGCCCTCGCCCATCAGGATGTTGTAGGTGCGGCAGGCAGCGTGGCTGTCCATGCTCTCGACGCCGATGCGCTGGTTGGACAGGCTGGCGACCAGGCGCGGATGCACGAAGCGCTGGCGCTCGCCGGTGCCGAGGATGACCACGTCCGGCTTGTCGGCCGCGATCTGCTCGAAATGGGCGGCGGTCAGGTCCTCGAAGCGGGTCACCGGCCAGGGACGCGGCGCCACTTCGGGCATCACCAGCACGCTGTAATCGAAGCGCTGGGCGTTGATTTCGACACCGGTGTGGTCGTAGCCGGTCACCGTCTGGTATTTTTCAGTGCTGCTGGAATGGAGCTTCATAGTGGAAAGCCGTCATGGAGAAAGCCGGCCGCTATAAATAACAAGCGCGGCAGGCGGGCGCGTATTGTAACTGTATTCGGCCGCATTTTTCCCGTTTCCATTGCATCCTCGAAGCGGTTGCACCGGGACAGTGCAGCCGCAGGTTGCGTAATCCGGGCGCTTTGGGCAGAATGGAATTTTTCGCATTGCAACAATGCGGGCCTCGCAGGCCAGTCTGCGGCTCTATGGCAAGGTGATATTTTGCGACCGATTCTCAAATCCAACAAGCTGGATGAAGTGTGCTACGAGATCCGCGGCCCGGCGCTCGAGCAGGCGCGCCAGATGGAAGAGGACGGCCAGAAGATCATCAAGCTGAACATCGGCAACCTGGCCGTGTTCGGCTTCGATCCGCCCGACGAGATCGTGCAGGACATGATCCGCAACATGCACGGCGCCGCCGGCTACACCGATTCCAAGGGCATGTTCGCGCCGCGCAAGGCGGTCATGCACTACACCCAGGGCAAGAACATCGAGGGCGTGACCATCGATGACATCTACCTGGGCAATGGTGCCTCGGAACTCATCGTGATGGCCATGCAGGGCCTGCTCAACACCGGCGACGAAGTGCTGGTGCCGGCGCCCGACTACCCGCTGTGGACTGCCGCGGTCAGCCTGGCCGGCGGCAACCCGGTGCATTACATCTGCGACGAGCAGGCCGGCTGGATGCCGGACATCGCCGACATGCGCAACAAGATCACGCCGAACACGCGCGCCATCGTCGTCATCAACCCCAACAATCCTACCGGCGCGCTGTATTCGCGCGAGGTGCTGCTGGAGATCATCGAGCTGGCGCGCCAGCACGGCCTGATCGTCTACGCCGACGAAATCTACGACAAGACCCTGTACGACGGCGCCGAGCACGTTTCGCTCGCCTCGCTCGCGGACGACGTGCTGTTCGTGACCCTGAACGGCCTGTCGAAGAACTACCGCTCCTGCGGCTACCGCGCCGGCTGGATGGTGGTGTCGGGCGAGAAGCGCCATGCCAAGGGCTATATCGAAGGCCTGAACATCCTGGCCTCGATGCGCCTGTGCGCCAACGCGCCGGGCCAGTTCGCGATCCAGACCGCGCTCGGCGGCCGCCAGAGCATCGCCGAGCTGGTGGCGCCGGGCGGCCGCCTGGCGCGCCAGCGCGACCTGGCCCACAAATTATTAACCGATATCCCGGGCGTTACCTGCGTCAAGCCAAAAGCGGCCTTGTACATGTTCCCGCGCCTCGACCCGAAGATCTATCCGATCGCGGACGACCAGCAGTTCATCTGCGAACTGCTGTCCGAGGAAAAAGTCCTGCTGGTGCAAGGCACCGGCTTCAACTGGCACACCCCCGACCATTTCCGTCTGGTGTTCCTTCCCAATACCGACGACCTGACGGATGCCTGCGGCCGCATCGCGCGCTTCCTCGACGGCTACCGGCGCCGCCACGCGCGCTGAGAACGATCAATCACATTTTATGAAACCCATACAAGTAGGCCTGCTGGGCATCGGCACCGTCGGCGCCGGCACCTTCCACGTCCTCCAGCGCAACCAGGAAGAAATCCGCCGCCGCGCCGGCCGCGGCATCGAAGTGACCATGGTTGCCGCGCGCAACATCGAGCGCGCCAGCCGGATCGTCGACGACAGCACCGATGGCGGCTGCGTCGTCGTCGGCGACCCCTTCGCCGTGGTGAACAACCCGGACATCGACATCGTCGTCGAACTGATCGGCGGCTACGAACTGGCGCGCGAGCTGGTGCTCAAGGCAATCGCTAACGGCAAGCACGTGGTCACCGCCAACAAGGCGCTGCTGGCCCAGCACGGCAACGAAATCTTCGCCGCGGCCCACGCCAAGGGTGTGATGGTCGCCTTCGAGGCGGCGGTCGCCGGCGGCATCCCGATCATCAAGGCGCTGCGCGAAGGCCTGGCCGCCAACCGCATCGAATCGGTGGCCGGCATCATCAACGGCACCACCAACTTCATCCTGTCCGAGATGCGCGACAAGGGCCTGGACTTCGGCACCGTGCTGAAGCAGGCCCAGGAGCTCGGCTATGCCGAAGCCGACCCGACATTCGACATCGAAGGCGTGGACGCCGCCCACAAGCTGACCATCATGGCGGCGATCGCCTTCGGCATCCCGATGCAGTTCGGCGGCGCCCACGTGGAAGGCATCAGCCAGCTGCAGGCGGTGGACCTGCGCTACGCCGAGCAGCTCGGCTACCGCATCAAGCTGCTGGGCATCACCCGGCGCAGCTTCGTCGACGGCCACGAAGGCATCGAATTGCGCGTGCACCCGACCCTGATCCCGGCGGCGCGCCTGATCGCCAACGTCGAAGGCGCGATGAACGCGGTGCTGGTCAAAGGCGACGCGGTCGGCACCACGCTCTACTACGGCAAGGGCGCCGGCGCCGAGCCGACCGCCTCCGCGGTCATCGCCGACCTGGTCGACGTGACCCGCCTGGCCACGGTCGACCCCTACGCGCGCGTACCGCACCTGGCCTTCCATCCGGGCGAGCTGGCCGACGTGCCGATCCTGCCGATGGCGGAGATCCGCACCAGCTACTACCTGCGCGTGACCGTGCAGGACCAGCTGGGCGTGATGGCCGACCTGACCCGCATTTTGGCCGACGCCGGCATCTCGATCGACGCCGTGCTGCAAAAGGAGCCGGGCGAAAAGGCGCGCACCGACATCGTCATCATCACCCACCTGACGCGCGAAAAATACGTGAACGCCGCTATTGCCCGGATCGAGGGGCTGGCGACCACGGTCAACAAAGTGATTCGTATCCGCCTGGAGAGCCTCGGCTGAACGCTGTCTGGCTCAACTGCGGCGGCGCCGTCTCGGCGGCATGCTCCAGTGGGCCAGGAATTCGTTGGCGAATTCGTCGATGCACACAGGCGCTGCCATGCCGGCGTCGAGCGGGGCGGTGGTCAGGACCAGCAGCGCGCGCTCGACCTGGTCGAACAAGGCATCGTGCGCGCTGCGCTCTTGCGGGGAATGGTTGGTAGGATTCATGCACAAATTCTACCTGCGCTGCAGTGCACAAAAAGCGTGTCCGAAATCATGCTTGTGGCCGCTCAAAGTGGTCTTACTTTAGCGGCAACTTTGCTTATCTATCCGCAATGTGACGAGAACAACACGACGTTCTTGGTGGCATCTGTCGATACTCCCAGGCCACTGTTACGATTCCTGCCACCTGCGGTAGCGCCATCCGCGACCGCGCTTGATATTAAGCAACCTCCTATATCCAAGCCCATAGTTGTACGGTAGATTACGCGTCTTCACATAATGAACACGGACGCGAGATCCAACGCATGAGCCACTCCAGCCATTCCAGCCAGTTTGCCCTGTTGCGCCAGCGCCGCTTCAGCCCTTTCTTCTGGACCCAGTTCCTGGGCGCCTTCAACGACAACCTGTTCAAGACCGCGCTGATGGTGGTGCTCACCTATGACGCGCTGTCCTGGACCAGCATGTCGCCGGCCCTCCTCAACAACCTCATCCCCGGCCTCTTCATCCTGCCCTACGTGGTGCTGTCGGCCACGGCCGGCCAGGTCGCCGACAAGGTCGAGAAGGGCAGGCTGGCGCGCTTCGTCAAACTGCTCGAGCTCGGCATCATGGCGGTGGCCGCGGCCGGCTGGCTGACCCACACCTTGTGGCTCCTGATCGCGGCGGTGGCCGGCATGGGCATCCACTCCACCCTGTTCGGCCCGGTCAAGTATGCCTACCTGCCGCAGCACCTGCGTCCCGACGAACTGGTCGGCGGCAACGGCGTGATCGAAATGGGCACCTTCGTCGGCATCCTGCTGGGCGAGGTGATGGGCGCGCTGCTGGCCGGCCACGGCAGCTGGGGTATCGAACTGGTGGCGGGCGGCACGCTCCTCGTCGCACTGCTGGGACTGGCCACCAGCTGGCGCATCCCGGCCTCGCCGGCGCCGGCTCCGGCGCTGAAGATCAGCCCGAACATCGTGGGCGAGTCGATCCGCAACCTGGCCTTTTCGCGCAAGAACCGCACCGTATTCCTGTCGATGCTGGGCAACTCCTGGTTCTGGTTCTACGGCGCCCTGGTGCTGTCGCAATTCCCGCTGTTCGCCAAGGATTACCTGCACGGCGACCACAGCGTGTTCGTGCTGCTGCTGACGATTTTCTCGCTCGGCATCGGCAGCGGCTCGCTGCTGTGCGAAAAGCTCTCCGGCCGCAAGGTCGAGATCGGACTGGTGCCCTTCGGCGCCATCGGCCTGTCGCTGTTTGGCATCGACCTGTACTTCGCCAGCGTGGCCTACACCAACACGGCGGCGGTGGACGCGCTCGGCCTGCTGGCGCAGTCCGGCACGCTGCGCATCCTGGCCGACCTGCTGCTGCTGGGTGTATTCGGCGGCCTGTTCATCGTGCCGCTGTTCGCCCTGATCCAGACCCGCTGCGACCCCCAGCACGTCTCGCGCACCATCGCCGGCATGAACATCCTGAACGCCATCTTCATGGTGGCCGCCGCCGGCGTCGCCGTGCTGCTGATCGGGCAGGGCTTCAGCATCCCCGAAATGTTCCTCACCACCGCGCTGCTGAACGCGCTGGTTGCGATCTACATCTTCTCGCTGGTGCCGGAATTCCTGATGCGCTTCCTGGCCTGGCTGCTGATCCACACCATCCACCGCGTGGCGACCGTCGATGCGGACCGCATTCCGGAAGAGGGCGCGGCGGTGCTGGTCTGCAACCACGTGTCCTACGTCGACGCCATCGTCATCATGGCCGCCAGCCCGCGCCCGATCCGCTTCGTGATGGACCACCAGATCTTCAAGACGCCGCTGCTCGGCTTTATCTTCCGCACCGGCAAGGCGATCCCGATCGCGCCCGCCAAGGACGACCCGTGGCTGATGGAAAAGGCCTTCATCGACATCGCGCAAGCCCTGCACGAAGGCGAACTGGTCTGCATCTTCCCGGAAGGCCGCCTGACCCGCACCGGCGAGATGAGCGAATTCCGCGGCGGCATCGCCAGGATCGTCGAACGCAGCCAGGTGCCGGTGATTCCAATGGCCCTGCGCGGCCTGTGGGGCAGCGTGTTCTCGCGCGACCCCTCCAACGTGTTCGAGCGGACCTTCGCGCGCGGCTGGCGCTCGCGCCTGGCGCTGGTGGTGGGCCGGCCGGTGCCGCCGCAGCAGGTGACGCCGGAGGGCTTGTACGAGCAGGTGCTGGAGTTGCGCGGGGAGTGGAAGTAGGCGCTTGCCGCCTGTGCGCCGCGTTCGAGGTTTATGGCTGTCAAAATCTTAACCAACGCGGCCGCCTCTGATATAATTGCAGACTGAGTCGGGGCGTAGCGCAGCCTGGTAGCGTACGTGCATGGGGTGCACGGGGTCGGAGGTTCGAATCCTCTCGCCCCGACCAACAGAATCAAAGAGATAGGCCAACCTTCGGGTTGGCCTTTTTCGTTGGTGCCCGCTTTTTGCTAAGCCACCGGCTGCAATCCCCCATGCGGCCCGAAGCGCTCCAGCGCCTCCTGCAGGAAAGCCACGAAGCTGCGCACCCGCGCCGACTGGTGCTGGTGCTGGGGATAGACCGCATAGATGTCCGCATCCGGCGTGCGGTACTGCGGCAGCACCTGCACCAGCCGGCCGCTGTCGATATAGCGTTCCACGTCCCATTCCGCGCGCATCAGGATGCCGTGGCCGTCGAGTGCCCAGTTGACCGCGATCTCGCCATCGTTGGTGGTCAGGTTGCCGCGTACCTTGACGGTTTCGCCGGGGCCGGTGCTGTCGTAGTTGCGGTGCAGGCGCCAGGTGCCGTAGGCTTCGTCGCCCTGGCGGATGCAGATGCAGTTGTGCCCGACCAGGTCCGAGGACAGCACCGGCGTGCCGCGCGCCGACAGGTATTTCGGCGCCGCGCACAGCAGGCGCCGGTTGGTGGCCAGCTTCCTGGCGATGACGCGGGTGTCGCCGGGCTCGCCGAAGCGGATGCAGACGTCGAACTGGTCGTCGGTGAGGGGTGGCGGATTGACCGACAGCTGCAACTGCACGTCGACTTCCGGGTAGCGCAACACATAGTGCGAGATCGCCGGGGCGATGTGCAGGCGGCCGAAGCCGAGCGTGGCATTCACCCGCAGCTGGCCCTTGGGCTGGCTCTTCGATGCGCTCAGCAACTGGTCCAGATCCGCGATCTCGCCGAGGATGCGGCGCGCGTGCTCGAGCAGGACCTCGCCATCCGGCGTCAGGCTCATGCGGCGCGTGGTGCGGTTGACCAGAGGCACGCCCAGCCGCGCTTCCATCTGCGACAAACGCTTGCTGACGGCGGCCGTGCTGATCCCGAGTTCGCGCGCGGCACTGCTCAGGCTGCCGCAGGTCCCCAATGACACGAAGAAGCCGAGTTCCGCAGGCTGGATGCCATTGCTCATCTCGATTGTTAATCCAGAGTTAAAGGTGGATTAAGTTTAGCGGCCATTCTGCGCCCGGTCCAGCGCATAGAGTGCATGCACGAACCGCACTTCTTACCCGCACAGGAGACAGCAACAATGAAGACCTATCAAATCGCAACCATCCCCGGCGACGGCATCGGCAAGGAAGTGGTGCCGGCAGGGCGTCAGGTGCTGGAAGCGCTGGCCGCAAGCAGCAAGCAATTCAAATTCTCGTTCGAGGACTTCGACTGGGGCGGCGACTACTATCGTGCCCATGGCGTGATGATGCCGGCCGATGGCCTGGATGCCCTGCGCAACAAGGATGCCATCCTGTTCGGCTCGGCCGGCGATCCGGACATCGCCGACCACATCACCCTGTGGGGCTTGCGCCTGAAGATCTGCCAGGGCTTCGACCAATACGCCAATGTGCGCCCGACCCGCATCCTGCCCGGCATCGACGGTCCGCTCAAGCGCTGCGCGCCGCAAGACCTGAACTGGGTCATCGTCCGCGAAAACTCGGAGGGCGAATATTCGGGCGTGGGCGGCCGGGTGCACCAGGGCCATCCGATCGAAGCCGCCACCGACGTCAGCATGATGACGCGGGTCGGCGTCGAGCGCATCCTGCGCTTCGCTTTCAAGCTGGCGCAATCGCGGCCGCGCAAGCTGCTGACCGTGATCACCAAGAGCAACGCCCAGCGCCACGCGATGGTGATGTGGGATGAAATCGCCTTGCAGGTGTCCAGGGAATTCCCGGACGTCACATGGGACAAGGAACTGGTCGACGCCGCCACCGCGCGCATGGTGAACCGCCCGGCCACGCTGGACACCATCGTTGCCACCAACCTGCATGCCGACATCCTGAGCGACCTCGCGGCGGCCCTGGCCGGCAGCCTCGGCATCGCACCGACCGGCAACATCGATCCGGAGCGCCGCTACCCGTCGATGTTCGAGCCGATTCACGGCTCCGCCTTCGACATCATGGGCAAGGGCCTGGCCAATCCGATCGGCACCTTCTGGTCGGTGGTGATGCTGCTCGAGCACCTGGGCGAGATGGACGCGGCGCGCCAGGTGATGGCGGCGATCGAAAGCGTCACGGCGACGCCGGCACTGCACACCCGCGACCTGGGCGGCAGCGCCACCACGGCCGAGGTGACCCAGGCCGTCTGCGACATCCTGGGCGGCCGCCAGGAGCGCGCGGCGGCATAGGGCATCAGCCGCAACAGCAGCAACAGCGGCAGGGCGCCTCGACGCCTGATCGACGCGGCGTCTCCCACCGGCCAACAGAGCACGGAGGACGCCGCAAGCAGGACATATAACGGAGACAGCTTGTGGAAAGCAATCATCTGATGGAGGGCGCCGTCACGCCTGAGCGTGCGGCGCCGGCGGCCAGGGGGCGTGAGCGCGACCTGCTGGAGGCGCTGTTCATGGCCGCGGTCGCGACGGCGCAAGCGGACAAGTGCGTCCCGCCGCACCTGCCGCCGCCACCGCGCGGCCGCCTGGTCGTGGTCGGTGCCGGCAAGGCATCGGCGGCGATGGCGCGCGCGGTGGAGCGGCACTGGCCGGGCAAGCCGGGCCAGCTGACAGGGCTGGTGGTCACGCGCTACGGCTATGCGGTGCCCTGCGAGCGCATCGAGATCGTCGAGGCTGCCCATCCGGTACCCGACGCGGCGGGCCTGGATGCGGCCGCGCGCATGCTCGGGTTGGTGGGCGGCCTGGGCGCGGACGACACCGTGCTGTGCCTGGTCTCGGGCGGCGGCTCGTCCTTGCTGCCGCTGCCGCTGGAGGGCATCACGCTGGCCGACAAGCAGGCGCTCAACCGCCAGTTACTGGCGTCCGGCGCCAGCATCGGCGAAATGAATTGCGTGCGGCGCCACCTGTCGGCGATCAAGGGCGGGCGCCTGGCGGCCGCCTGCCATCCGGCGCAGGTCGTGACACTGCTCATTTCCGATGTGCCGGGCGACGACCCCTGCGACATCGCCTCCGGGCCGACGGTGGCCGATCCCAGCACCTGTGCCGACGCGCTCGCGATCGTGCGGCGCTACCGCATCGACTTGCCGCCGCATGTGAGGGCGGTGCTCGAGAGCGGGGCGGGGGAGTCGGTCAAGCCGGGCGATGCGCGCCTGGCCGGGCATGAGGTGCGCATGATCGCGACGCCGCAGATGGCGCTGGAGGCGGCCGCCGACGTGGCGCGCCGGGCCGGGATCGCGGCCCACATCCTCGGCGACAGCCTGGAAGGCGAGGCACGCGAGGTCGGCAAGGTGATGGCCGGCATGGCCCTGCAGGCGGCGCGCCATGGCCAGCCCTTCGCCGCGCCCTGCGTCCTGCTCTCGGGCGGGGAAACCACGGTGACGGTGCGTGGCGACGGCCGCGGCGGACGCAATGTGGAATTCCTCCTGGCCGCAGCCATCGCCTTGCGCGGCGAACCCGGCATCCACGGCCTGGCCGGCGATACCGACGGGGTCGACGGCCAGGAAGAGATCGCCGGTGCTTATTTCGCGCCCGACAGCCTGGCGCGCGCCTTCGCCGTCGGGATGCCACCCCTGCGCAGCCTCGACCGCAACGATGGGCACGGTTTCTTCCAGGCGCTGGGTGACGCCGTCGTGACCGGCCCCACGCTCACCAACGTCAACGATTTTCGCGCCATCCTGGTCACCGCGCCGGCTGGACAATAAGGAGACATCATGGAACTGGATATCGAAAAACGGACGCTGCGCCGTATCACCTGGCGCATCCTGCCCTTCATCATGCTGCTCTACTTCATCGCCTACATCGACAGGGTGAACATCGGCTTCGCGGCGATGTCGATGAAAAGCGACCTCGGCTTCACCGCATCGATCCTGGGCTTCGGTGCCGGCATCTTCTTCTGGGGTTATTTCATTTTCGAAGTGCCGTCGAACATCATCCTGCACAAGGTCGGCGCCCGCATCTGGATCGCGCGCGTGATGGTCACCTGGGGCATCATTTCTGCCTGCATGGCCTTTGTCACCGGCCCCACCAGCTTCTACATCGTGCGCTTCCTGCTGGGCGCGGCCGAAGCCGGCTTCTTCCCCGGCATCATCCTCTACCTGAGCTACTGGTTCCCCTCCGGCAGGCGCGCCGGCGTCACCGCCTTCTTCATGGCGGCGGCCCCGATCTCCACCGCCATCGGCTCACCCCTGTCGGCGGCCCTGCTCGAGATGCACGGCAGGATGGGCCTGGCGGGCTGGCAGTGGATGTTCCTGCTGGAAGCGATTCCCGCCGTCCTGCTGGGTGTCGCCGTGTTCTTCTACATGACCGACCGTCCGGAACAAGCCAGATGGCTGAAGGACGACGAAAAGATCTGGCTGGTCAACACCATGAAGGCCGAGGCGGCAAAGAAGGCGCCCGGCGCCAGCCACAGCGTGCTCAAGGCCTTGGCCAACCCGCAGGTGCTGGCGCTGTCCCTGATCTATTTCGGTACCTCGGCCGGCCTCTACACCCTCGGCATCTGGGCGCCCCAGATCATCAAGCAGCTGGGCGTGTCGTCGATGGCGGTGGGTTACCTGAATGCGATTCCGCCGGTGGTCTCGGTGGTCGCCATGGTCTTGTGGTCGCGCCATTCCGACCGCACCGGCGAGCGGACCTGGCACGTGATCCTGGCCTGCCTGGTGGCCGCCGCCGGACTGGCGATGGCGGCCGGCACCCAGGGCGTCACGGGCCTGATCGTCGCGCTGACCATCGTCAACGTCGGCATCAGCTGCGCCAAGCCGCCGCTGTGGAGCATGCCGACCACCTTCCTCAGCGGCGCCGGCGCGGCGACCGGGATCGCCGCCATCAACTCGCTCGGCAACCTGGGCGGCTTCGCCGGCCCGGCCATGATCGGCTGGATCAAGGACCGCACCGGCAGCTACGAAGGCGGGCTGTATTTCGTGTCCGGCCTGCTGGTGATGTCGGCGCTGACGACGCTGCTGCTGGCGCGCTCGCAGCGCGCCAAGGCGAGGGCGACGGCGGTGGCGGTTCATTGACCCGGGCACATGCCCACGGTTCAGCGCCGGCGCCAGGTGCTCCACGCGATCAGCCACAGGAGTGCGGCCTGGATCGGCAGGCGCAGCCAGAGCGCCCACAGCGGCACCGGAAACAGCGCCGGCCGCTGCAGCATGTAGATATGCGCCGGCGTGACGGCGAGGGTCAGCAGGAACAGGCCGATGCCGGCCGCCTTGCGGGTGCGCGGCACCAGGATGCCGGCGGCGCCCAGCAGTTCGAACACGCCGCTGACCAGCACCGCGGCGATGGGCCAGGGCATCCAGGGCGGGACGATGCGCGCCTCGGTATCGGTTGCCACGAAATGCGCAATGCCGCCGATGAAGAACCAGAGGAAGACGAAGGCCAGGCCGGCGGTCTTCCCCCGGCCGTTTCGTCCACTTTGTCCGCTCGTTGGCGCTGCCGGCAAGGCTGTTGGTTTCATGGCAATTCCTCGGAATTCAAAAGGGCGGCGGCCGGTCCGGCCGGAGAGGCGCCACATCCAGGTCGATCTCGATGCGTTTCAGTGCCGAGAGGTCGGCACCCTCGACCAGCGCCTGCGCCTGGAAGGCCGCATGCGTGCGCACGCCGTGCTTCTGGACCGACGCCAGCATGATCGGCAGGGCCGGGAAGTAGGGCCGCAACCGCGCCAGCAGCGCATCGCCCATGCCGGGCGTGACCCAGGCCGGCGGTGGAAAGGCGACCGCGACGCGCACGCCTTTCAGCTCGGTCACTGCGACCTGCACTTTCATAGGCGTTTCATATGCGGTCGCTCTCCTTGCGCACCACGCGGCCGATCGGCAGGCAGGCATTGCCCTGGCACAGCTTGCGGTGGTACTTGCGCTGGTCGGGATTGTCCGAGGTCAGCCACCATTGGCCGGCGTCGCGCGACAGGCGCTTGACCACCGCTTCCCCCTCGTAATTGAAGGCGTAGACGGCGCCGTCGACCGGTTTGCGGTCGAGCGTATTGATGATCACGATGTCGTCCTCGTACAGCGAGGGTTCCATGCTCTCGCCCTTGACCAGGATGGCGATCAGGTGGTCCGGGTTCAGGTTGTGGCGTTCGAGCCAGTTGCGGCGGATCGGGAAGGTGCCGCCATCCTTGCGCTCGGGCTCGGTCTGGAAACCGGTGATCCCGGCCGACAGGCGCAGCTTGACCATCTGGATCTGGGCGATGTCGCTGTCGTCACGGTCGGCGACGCGTACCGCCAGCGCATTCTTCGGACGCGACCGGGTCGTCTCGCGCGGCTCGCCGTCGCCGGTCATCAGCCAGACGTGTGAAAAGCCAAGTTCGCGCTCGATGTTCAGCGCATAGCGGATATCGATCGACTTGATCTTCCCGGTCAGCCATTGATTGACCACGCTTTTGGAGGCGCCCGAGGCTTTCACCAGGCCGGTCTGGCCGCGCTCGCCCTCCAACTGAGGCGCTGCGCGGTAAATGTAATCCAGGCGTTCCGATAGTGCATTCATGTTAAGTATCCTAAACTCAATTGGTTTAGCGTTCTTGACGTTGATCAGTTTAGAGTTCTATACTTTACGCGAAATACACTACCGTTGGAAGGGGGAGGCAATGAACAAATTGAATATTCCGGACATGGCAAGGCTTATCGCGGGCATCACCACCGTCGGCGCGTCGCTGACGCTGACCGATGTCGGCGCCCTGGTGGGCATCGTCATCGCGGTGCTGGGCTTTCTGGCCAATACCCTGTTCACCTACCGGCGCGACCGCCGCGAACAGCGCGAGAGCGAGGCGAGGATGGCACGCATCAGGAAGCGTTCGAAACTCTTGTAGCTTGTCAATAAAGATTCCGTGCCGATACAGGTTCCCGCGGCTTCCTCGATTTAGCGCAAGAGCTCGCACTGATGCTGTCTTGTTGAGGCGACCCGTGCTGGTTAGGCTACAGCCTGCTGTCGAGACTGCTGCTGGGAGGGCAGCGGACCATCATGCATTCGAACGATCGAGGAGACATCATGAAACGAGGCTTGACCAGTCTGTCCTTTTCACCAAATTCGGCGCACCGTCGCGGGTTCCTGGCCGCCGTCGTGCTGGCGGCGGGCATGGCGCTGCCGCAGCTGCCCGCCATGGCGCAATCCGGTTCCTGGAATACCGAGCAGTGGGTCGGCACCTGGGGCACGGCGCCCGCCGGGCCGCCGCTGGCCGCGCAAACCCAGACCTTCAGCAACCAGACCCTGCGCCTGATCGTGCACACCACCATCGGCGGCACGCGGGTGCGGATCCGCATCTCCAACGAGCTCGGCACCGCGCCCTTGCGCATCGGCGAAGCCCATGTCGCGCTGCGCCAGGGCGGCGCCGGCATCGCCGCCGGCAGTGACCGTGCGCTCACCTTCAGCGGCAGCACCGGCATCACGATACCGCCCGGGGCGCCCGTGCTGTCCGATCCGGTCGACCTGGCGGTACCGGCACTGTCCGACCTGGCGGTCAGCCTGCATCTGCCGGAGACGGTGCAAGCCACCACCATCCACGGTTCCGCCTTCCAGACCAATTACGTCTCGCTGCCGGGGAATTTCACCGGTGCGGCCACGCTGCCGACCGAGCGCACCATCACGTCCTGGCCCTTCCTCACCGAAGTCGACGTGGATGCGCCGGGCAGTGCCGCCATCGTGGCGCTGGGCGACTCCATCACCGACGGCTCCAACACGACGCTCGACACCAACCGCCGCTGGCCGGATCTGCTGGCGCTGCGCCTGCAGACCACGCGCGACCTGGCCTCGGCGCCGAATGGTGTGGCAAGCCTGCTGGCGCCGAACGCGCGCCTGAGCGTGATCAACCGCGGCATCGGCGGCAACCGCCTGCTGCGCGACCCAGGCGAGCAGCCGCTGTTCGGCCGCGCCGCGCTGGCGCGCTTCGATCGGGACGTGCTGGCCACCGCCGGCGTGCGCACCATGATCGTCCTGATCGGCATCAACGACATCGGCCACCCGGGCACCGGCACCATCCCGGCTTCGGAAGCGGTGACGGCCCAGGACCTGATCGCCGGCTACCGCCAGCTGATCGCGCGTGCCCATGCCAAAGGGATCGCGGTGTATGGCGCCACCCTCACTCCCTTCGAGGGCACTGTCTTCCCAGGCTATTACACGCCGGAAAAGGAACAGGTGCGCCAGGCCGTCAACAACTGGATCCGCAGCGGCGACGAATTCGATGGCGTGATCGATTTCGAGCGCGCGGTGCGCGATCCGGCCCATACGACCCGCATGCTGCCGGCCTACGACAGCGGCGACCACCTGCATCCGAACGACCTCGGCATGCAGGCGATGGCGAATGCGATTCCGCTGCAGCTGTTCCGCAGCGCGGGTGTGGCTAGCGCTGCCACGGTGCCTGCCGCGAAACCGGTTGCGGTGCCTGTGGTGCAACCGGCACTGCGCTAACGAAACATGCTTCCTCGTAGGGTGCGCGCAGCCAGCGTAGGCACCCTGTGCCCACCCTACGATGCTGATCAGCCATCCGCACCAGCCTGCGCGGCCGCGTCCACAAGCATCGGGGCCGCCGCCGGCGCGCCCCTATCCAGCAAGTTCAGCACCGCAGCGGCCACCCGCGCCGGCGCCACGCCCGCAAGGCAATCGTGGTGACCCTGCGGGCAGGTACTCTTGAAGCAGAAGCGGCAGGGCACGTCATGGAACAGGACCCGGCTGCGCACGCCCCAGGGCGTGTGCTGGGGATTGGTCAGCGCATACAGGTCGACCAGCGGCGTGCCGACCGCGGCGGCGATGTGGGCCGGTCCGCTGTTGTTGGTGACGGCCACCGCCGCGCGCTGGAATACCGCACCCAGTTCTCCCAGGCCCAGCTTGCCCGCCAGCGACAGCGTCGGCACCCCGGCGCGGGCGCGAATGGCTTCCACCAGCGGGATGTCCGCCGCGCTGCCGCTCAGCACCAGCGGCAGCCCGGTCTGCGCCCACAGCAGTGCGATGGCCTGTGCCCAGTGGCCGGGCGGATAGCGGCGCGATGCCGCGCTGGCACCCGGGTGCAGCAGCACGAAGCGTTGGCCGCGCTCGATGCCGTGGTGAATACCTATCTCGCGCAGGCATGCCGCCGCCGCCGCGTGATCAGCCGCGCGTGGCACGAAGGACAGGCCGAGATCGACGGCCGTGCAGCCCACGCGCTGCACCAGCGCCAGCTGGCGCTGCACTTCGTGGCGCACCGTGCGCTCCGGCTCGGGATCGGGAATCCAGTCGCTCAGCAGGTGGTAGGGATTCTCGCGGCAATGCGCCAGGCGCAGCGGGATGCCCGCCAGGTGGCACAGCAGGGCCGCCGGCAGCGCGCTCTGGGTGTAGGTCGTGAAGATGACGGCGGCGTCGAAGGCACTTGCCGTCAGGGTCTCGACCAGGGCCAGGTCGGCCGGGCGCGGCTTCCCAGGACCGCCTTTCATCCACGGTACCTCGTGCACGATGAGGGCGTCGATCTCGGGGATGAAGGGCGCCGCCGCCGCACCGCTTGGGGAGCACAGCAGTGTGAGGCTGCGTCCGGCCCCGGCCCTGGATCCTGAAGCAGAGGCCGAAGCCAACCCGGACAGGCGCAGCGCCCGCATCGCCGGGGTACACATCAGCACGTCGCCCAGCGAGTCCAGGCGCACGCACAGGATGCGGCGCGCCGCCGCCCAGGCGCTCATGCCTGCTCCGCATGACTGGCGATCAGCACCGCGGCCGTGTACAGATCGGGCGCCATCCGGGTCGGGATGCGGCGTGGCCCGAGCCGCCATTCGGTTTCGCTGCCCTTGTCGAGCAGGATGGTGCGGCAGCCGGCGCGGTTGCCGGCTTCGACGTCATGCAGGATGTCGCCGATCATCCAGGATGAGCGCAAATCGATGCCGTGCTCGTGGGCCGCCTTCAGCAGCAGGCCGGGCATCGGCTTGCGGCAGTGGCAGTCGTGGGCATAGGCGGCCACCTTGCCCTCCGGGTGGTGCGGACACCAGTAAACGCCGTCCAGTCTCAGGCGTTCGCGGAACAGCAGGTCCTGCAGGCGGTCGCCGACGCCGGCCAGCGCGCTTTCGGCGAAATGGCCGAAGGCGATGCCGGACTGGTTGCTGACCACGAACAGGCGGTAGTCGAGGCGGGCCAGCAGCCGCAGCGCCGCGCCGGCGCCGCTGCACAGGGTGATGCGGCGCGCGTCGACGTTGAAGGGCAGGTCGTCCACCAGCGTCCCGTCCTTGTCGAGGAAGATGGCCTTCATGGCCACGAGGTTTCCTGCATCGGCAGGATGGTGAGTTCCGGGATCACGCTTTCGCGTGGCAGCAGCAGGACCTGGCGGATCGCCAGTGCCACCGTGGCCGGGTCCTGCAGGCGCGCCGGGTCGAGCTCGGGGAAGCGGTCGAGCAGGAAGGGAGTACGCATGCCGCCGGCGACCACCGCCGTGACACGGATGTCGTAGGGGCGCAGTTCCGCGTGCAGCGCATGCGACAGGCCGAGCAGGCCCCATTTGCTGGCATGGTAGGCGCTGGCGTTGGGCCAGGCGCGCTTGGCGGCGGTGGAGGCAACGTTGACGATGTCGCCGGCGGTGCCGCTGGCGCGCATGCGGGCCGCCGCGTGCTTGGCCAGCAGGAAGGGGCCGTTCAGGTTGGTATTGATCACGCGCAGCCAGTCCTGCTCGGAGAGTTCGTCGATCGGGAGGGTGACGTCGGTGCCGGCATTGTTGATCAGGATGTCGAGCCGGCCCATGCGCTCGACCGTGCGCTCGACCGCGGCGCGGGCGGCGGCCGGGTCGCCGACGTCGAGCGCGAGCGCCTCGGCGCGCACGCCGTAGCCGCGCACGGTCGCCAGGCTGGCCTGCAAGGGTTCGGGCCGCAGGTCGGCGGCGACGACGTCGGCGCCGGCCTGGGCCAGCGCGGCGGCCAGGGCCGCACCGAGGCCGCTGGCTGCGCCGGTGACGAGCGCGACCTTGCCGCGCAGGTCCGCCGCCGCGAAGGCGCTGTCATGGCTGGCGGCGTGGCGGTAGTCAGTCTCGTGATGGTCGGCCTGGTGATGGTCGGCGCGCTGCGTTGGGGTAGTCGGCGAAGGTTCGGCCATGGGGTCTCCTAGAGATGGGTCAAATCGATCGGTAGCGGGGCACGCGCCTCGGCCAGGACGGCGGCATACACCGTCGCCACCTGCCGGGCCACGATGCGCCAGGTGTAGTGCAGGCCGGCGCGGTGCAGGCCGGCTTCGCCCATGGCGCGCGCCAGTCCGGGGTTGCGCTGCAGCGTGGCCAGCCGGTCGGCCACCGCCTGCGGGTCGCGCGAAGGCACCAGGAAGCCGGTGCTGCCGTCGACCACGGTGCTCTTGATGCCGCCCACTTCGGAACCGATCACCGGGCGCGCACAGGCCATGGCCTCGACCGGGGTGATGCCGAAGGGTTCGTACCAGGGCGTGGTCACGAACACGTCGGCGGCGCCGTAGTAGTGGCGCAGCTCCCCGCGCGCTTGCTGGCCGAGGAAGTGGACGTGGCCGGCAATGCCGAGCTGGCCGGCGAGGGCGCTCAGGCGCGCCAGTTCCGGTCCGTCGCGCCCGCTGCCATGCGGGTTTTCGGCCAGGTTGCCGCCCAGGTTGCCGCCCATGCCGCCGCCCAGGTCGCCCCCAACCACGAGCAGCTGGGCATCGATCCCGTGCTCGCCGCGCAGCAGGGCGATGGCCTCGATCACCGTGTCGACACCCTTGCGCGGCACGATGCGCCCCAGTTGCAGCACCGTGAAGCGGCTGCGTTCCAGTCCCAGCAGGCTGCGCGCGGCCACCTTGTCCATCGGCCACAGCTCGTCCGGATCGAAGCCGCAGGGCGCGACCGCGATGCGGTCCGGGCTGGCGCCGTACAGGCGTTCCATGTCCTGGCGGTCCTGGCTGCACTCGGCGATGATGTGGTCGGCCTGCTGCATCAGCATGTCTTCGATGCGCACCCGCGCCGGCGGAAAGGCGTCGGCCGCGCCCTGGGCCAGGCGCCTGACCTTGCCCAGCGCATGGAAGGTGATCACATAGGGCGTGCCGAGGGCTTGCTTGAGGTGTTGGGCGATCATGCCGGACATGAAGAAGTTGGCATGCGCGATGTCGTAGGGCGCCGGCTGGTGGCGCGCAAAGCGGGTCACGAAGCGCGCGAAGGCCTCGATGTAGGGCAGCATCTGTTCCTTCGGCACATGGTGGGCGGGGCCGGCCGGCACGTTCACCACGCGCACCCGCTCGTGCCAGCGCACCAGCTGCTTTTGCCCGATGGCGTCGCGCCGCGTGAACACGTCGACCAGGTGACCGGCCTGCGCCAGTTCGCGCGCCAGCTGGGCCACATAGACGTTCTGGCCGCCGCAATCGATGCTGCCCGGCGCCGCCAGCGGCGACGCGTGGTCGCTGATCAGGGCGATGCGGCGGGCCGCCGCGGGCAGGACGGGATCGGCGGACAGCCCGGGTGCATCGAACCGGTCGTCGGGGCGGTCGTCGAGTCTCATGGGGCCCCCTGCTCAGTGGGTGATATGGCGCAGCGCGGCGTCCCAGTCGGCGCTGAAACGCGCGATGGAAAAGCGCTCGAGGGCGCCGCGGCGCGCCGCATCGCCCAGCGCGCGCGCCAGCCCGGGGTCGCGCAGCAGCGCGCGCATGGCGTCGGCCAGGCGCCGCGTGTCGGTGGCGGCGAAGCCGGACACGCCGTCGGCGATGACGGTCGCCATCTCGGCGGTGGCGAGGGCGACCACCGGCATGCCGGCCATCATGGCTTCGATCGTGGACAGGCTGAGGCTCGAGTAGCGGATCGGACTGAACAGGAAGCGATAGCGCGCCGCCAGCGCCGGCACCTGCGGATGGCCGACTTCGCCCAGGCCGCCCAGCTCGGCCGAACCCATGCCGAGCAGGTCCAGCGGCAGTTCGCTGCGCAGGCTGGCGAACAGGTCGGCGCCCATGCGGCGGCCGCGCCGCGCCAGGTGGTTGGTGATGACCAGGCCGCGTTCGAGTTCACCGCTGTAGCGCACGCCCTCGGGCAGCGCGACGCCGTGCTCGATCACGCGCGTGGGCGTGCGGCCGCTGTCCCACATCAGGGCATTGAAGGGCGTGACGTGAACCAGCAGCACGTTCGGATCGTCGACCGGATGGCGGATGTCGGTCGGCCACAGCGTGGCGGCGCCATTGCCGGCGAGTGCTGCGCCGGCAAGCAGGCCGGGCGGATCGTGCTCGAGGTAGACGCGCGGCAGGGCGCGCTGGGCCGGCGTGAGCAGTTCGTACTGGTCCTTGTGCCAGTGATGGTCTTCCTGGAACAGGATGCAGTCGAAGGCGCGTGTGCGTGCTTCCGCGGCCGGCAGGTCGTGCACATTGGGGCCGAAGGGAAACGGGCCGCAGCGTCCGCCATAACCGGGCGGACGGCCGGGCCGGGCCAGCACGTGGAACTCGTGCGGCGCATGCGACAGGTAATAAAGGTAGCTGCCATGCGTGTGCCAGGTCAGGACGTTCAGGCGGCGCCTGGCTGGCCCGTGACCCGGCTCGTTACGCGGCTCGTTACGCGGCTCGTTACGCGGCTCGTTACTGACCCCGTGTGTGTGAAGCATGGTGTGTGCTCGCTGTCGGCGATGATGTGATCGGTTGGACTGTCGCGCGAACGGCCCGGTTCCTGCAGTATTCGGGAGCTTGAACCTGTATCAACAAGCGGAAGCGACGTGGCCGGACGGCCAGTGAGGCGGGGAATGGGAATAAAAAATGGGAATGAAAAACGGCGCCGGCCCCGGGTGGGGCGGCGCCGTGGATGGGCAGGACGGTTTGTTAAGGCTTGCGCTTGAAGCCGGTGTCGTCGTCCATGTTGCTGTCGCCGGCCAGGCGGTTGGCGAAGCCCGGGCTGCGCGGATAGCCGCCGGCGGCATCGTTCGACCTGTGCACGTCGGGGCCGCCCTCGGCGCCATGGGCACCTGTCTGGGAGCCGGCGCGGTCGGTGCTGGCGCCGGTATTGCCCGGCGAACGCGGCAGGCCGCCCGCCACGTCATTCGAGGCATGCACGCCGCCGGCGTCGGACTGCTGGTTGGCGCCCGCCCGCGAGCCGGCCACGCCTTCCTGCATGTTGCCGTGCTGGGCTTCGTGGCCGCCGGCGCTGGTGTCGGCACCGGTATCGGCGCGTGGCGGCAGCATGCCGCCATCGCGCACCGCGGTCTGGTTGGTAGTGGAGGACGAGGAAGACGCGGACTGGCGGTTGACCACCGAACCCAGCGCGGAATGCGCCGCCGGGTCGGCGAAGTCGGCGCCGGCCATGCCGCTGCCCTGGTTGGTGCCGCCCTGCAGGTTCAGGTTGCCGCCGCGCGGGCCGATCGAGCCACCTTGCAGGTCGGCCTGCTGGACACTCTGCGAGGGCAGGTGGCCGCGCATATCATCCTGTTGCATGTTGCGCTGATGGGTCAGGTCGGTACCGCTGTCCTTGGCGCGGTGTCCGAGCGGCTGTTCCAGCATGCCGTAGGCGCCGGACTTCTGTTCCGACTGGCGCTGGTGGCTGTCGGTGATGCCTTGCACCGGACCGGAGCCGCCATTGATCTGGGTTTCCATCGAGCCGCCCGGGATGCCGGCATCGTGGTCGTTGGCGCGCCCGCCCATGCCCCCGGGTGCGGCACCCGGACCCATGCCGCTCTGCTGGGTGCCCATGACGTCGCGTTGCTGGTTACCCTGTTGCTGGACGCCCAGTCCCTGCGGGTAGGTGTGGTCGAGCGGCGCGCCATTCTCGGCGCTCTTGCCGGTGGCGCCCTCGGTCCATTTTTCGTTGGCGCCGTTGTTGGTCTGGTTGTTGAATTCGCTGCGTTGGTTCGCGTCCATGGTCGCGTCTCCTGTTCGTTGTTCAAGCACATGAATGCAGAGGTCCAGGGTCGGGCCCCGCCTGTTGCTGCCATGATGCGCTGTGGCGCATGAATCCAGTATAGGAAGACCGTGCAGGAGTATGTAGGAGAAATACTGACGAGTTATTTACTACCGGAAGTACATTTCAGGAGTGCATTTTCTGTCTCTCATTGTCCTACAAAGTCATCTGAAATGCTCCTATAGTCTCAACCATCCTAGGTGCATAAGATGATTCCGACCGATCGCTCAACGGTGCATACCGATGGCATCGGCCACGCCTGCCGCAGGACGCGGCGGTTTTCACAGTGACGAGGAGAGAACAGCATGGCATCGAACAATCCAGGTAACAAACAGAGCGGCGGCGGCACCAAGAATCGCGGTTTCGCATCCATGGATCCGGAGCGTCAGCGCCAGATCGCCAGCGAAGGCGGCAAGGCCGCCCACCAGAAGGGCACTGCCCATGAATTCACCTCGGAAGAGGCGCGCCGCGCCGGCAGCATGAGCCATGGCAACCGCCAATCGGCAGCCGCTTCGGGCTCGGCATCGGGCTCCGCATCGGGATCGAGCGCGCGCAGCTCGTCGAAAGGCAACAAGCAATAAGGGATTCCACAGGCGGGAGAGGGCGGCGGCGCCATTCACCCGCAAGCAGGATCAGGAGGGGGAGCGGCATGCTCCCCTTTTGCATTTCTTTCACACAATTCCGATATGGGATGGGGTAGAATCTTTGCGCCTTTTTAACCATATTCCATAGGGATTCGTCGTGAAATCAGCAGCGGTCATCCGTCAAGTCAAGAGCCTGTCCATGTCCTGCGACCGGGTCGGCAACCTCTTGCTGACCAAGTTCTCCAACCAGGGTGCCAGCGACGTCTGCGTGTTCATCCCGGCCTCGATCGTGTTCTGGCTGCTGAAGCACCTGCCGATCAACCAGGACCCGAACCTGGCACCGCCGCCGCCCGGACCGCAGATCACCCAGATGGACTGGGACAATCCGCACGTGCCGCACGCCTTCACGGTGAATTGCAAGGTATTGCCGGGTAAGATCAGCATGAGTTTCAACCTTGACCGCAAGCCCGACCTCACCATCGTCCTCGACCGCGGCAACGTCGAGCTGATGCGCCAGGTGATGCTGGCCTACAGCAAGGACCTGATCGACCTCGACGCGCAATAAGCGCAGGCATACCAAAGGAACCTACAAAGGAACAGCCATGCCCATCAAAATCAGCCAGCACTTCGACTCCGGCGCCATCGACGTCGTCCAGGCGGACACGCCGCGCCAGATCGACCTCAAGCTGCGCAAGGATTCCCACGCCGACATCCACCAGTGGTTCCACTTCCGCCTGCAGGGCGCGCGCGGCCAGGCCTGCACGATCCGCTTCCTGAACGCCGGCCAGGCCACCTACCCGAAAGGCTTCGACGGCTACCAGGTGGCAGCCAGCTACGACACCGAGAACTGGTTCCGGGTGCCGACCAGCTTCGACGGCCAGGTCATGACCGTCAACCACACGCCGGAACTGGACAGCGTCTACTACGCCTATTTCGAACCCTACACCTGGGAGCGCCACCTGCGCCTGCTGGGCGAAGTGGCCGAGAATCCGCTCGCGCGCGTGCACGACATCGGCACCACGGTCGACGGCCGCGACATGAACCTGGTCGTGATCGGCAATCCGCAGGCGGAAAAGAAAATCTGGGTGATCGCGCGCCAGCATCCGGGCGAAACCATGGCCGAATGGTTCGTCGAAGGCATGATGGATGCGCTGCTCGACAACGCCAACCCGGTCGCCCGCAAGCTGCTGCAGCGCGCCGTGTTCTACATCGTGCCGAACATGAACCCGGACGGCTCGGTGCGCGGCAACCTGCGTACCAATGCCGCCGGCGCCAACCTGAATCGCGAATGGATGGAGCCGTCGCCCGAGCGCAGCCCGGAAGTCCTGTGCGTCAAGAACAAGATCCACGAAACCGGGGTCGACATGTTCTTCGACATCCATGGCGACGAAGCCTTGCCGTACAACTTCGTGGCCGGGAGCGAGATGCTGACTGACTTCACGCCGGCGCGCCTGGCCGCCCAGAACGCCTTCATCGAGCGCTACATGGCCAGCAGCCCGGACTTCCAGAACGTGGTCGGCTATGCCGCCAGCAAGTACAGCACGGAATTGCTGACCCTGGCCTCGAAATACGTCGGCCACACCTTCAAGTGCCTGTCGCTGACCCTCGAGATGCCGTTCAAGGACAACGCCGACCTGCCCGATCCCCACGTCGGCTGGAACGGCGCGCGCAGCAGCGCCCTCGGCGCGGCGATGCTGCAGCCGATCCTGCAATCGCTGGACGATTGAGCGGGGCACGCACATGGGCATCGAAATCGAACGCAAGTTCCTGCTGGCCGGCGATGCCTGGCGCGGCCTGGGCCAGGCAACCCGGATGCGCCAGGGTTACTTGTGCTCTGACCCCGAACGCACGGTGCGCGTGCGCATCGAGGGCGAGGGCGCCGTGATCACCATCAAGAGCAAGGCGACCGGCGCCAGCCGCGGCGAGTGGGAATACCCGATTCCGGTGGCCGACGCCGCCGAGCTGCTGGATCGCCTGTGCGAACAGCCGCTGGTGGAAAAGACGCGCCACCGGATCGCCCATGCGGGCCACGTCTGGGAAGTCGACGAGTTCGCGGGCGCCAACGCCGGCCTGGTGGTGGCCGAGATCGAGCTCGGCGCCGAAGACGAAGCTTTTGAGAAGCCGGAATGGATCGGACGTGAAGTCACCGGCGACAAGCGTTACTACAATTCCAGCCTGATCCGGCATCCCTATTCTCAATGGAAAGACCAGGCATGATCGCTGTCACCCGCCGTCGCTGCTTGTTGTCCCTGGCATGTGCGGCGCTGGTGCCGGCCCTGGTGCCCGCCCTGGCCGCGCCTGCCACCTATTTTCCGCCGGCGTCCGGCTGGGCGCACAAGACCCCGGCCCAGCTGGGCGTCGACAAGGCCAAATTGGCCGAGGCGATCGCTTTCGCGCAATCGCATGAAACCGAACGCGCGCGCGACTTTTCCGACCAGCGCCAGACCTTCGGCGAGCCGCTCGGTTCGCTGCCGTCGCGCCGCGCCGCCACCAATGGCGTGGTGATCTACAAGGGTTACGTGGTGGCCGAGTTCGGTGACACCCATTTCGTCGACCCGACCTATTCGGTGGCCAAGAGCATGCTGTCGACCCTGGCCGGCGTCGCCGTGCGCACTGGCCGCATCGCCGACCTGGAAGCGCCGGTTGGCCAGACGGTCACGGACGGCGGCTATGCCTCGGCCCAGAACGCGCCCATCACCTGGAAGCATCATTTGCAACAGGAATCCGAATGGGAAGGCAGCCTGTGGGGCAAGAACGCCGATTTCATCGGCCACGACGCCTTCGGCGCCGGCGAGCGCAAGCCGCGCACGCTCCAGGCGCCAGGCAGCCATTACGAATACAACGACGTGCGCATCAACCGCCTGGCGCTGTCGCTGCTGCGCGTCTACAACAAGCCCTTGCCCGATGTGTTCCAGCAAGAGGTGATGGACCCGATCGGCGCCTCCGCCAGCTGGAAATGGGTGCCGTACACCAATAGCTATGTCGACATCGACGGCAAGCCGGCGGCCTCGGTCAGCGGCGGCACGCGCTGGGGCGGCGGCATGTGGATCGATTCCTGGGACATGGCGCGCTTCGGCTATCTGTGGCTGCGCGGCGGCAACTGGAACGGCAGGCAGATCGTGCCGGCGGACTACGTCCAGGCCGCGCTGACCCCGAGCGAGCATGGGCCCGACTATGGCTATCTGTGGTGGCTCAACACCAAGGGTAAAAACCTGCCGGGCCTGCCGGCCAGCGCCTATGCCGCACTGGGCGCGGGCAGCAACGACATCGTGGTCTCGCCCGAGCACGACCTGGTGGTGGTGTGGCGCTGGCATGCCGGCAATACGGCGGAGTTTGCCAAGCGGGTGATCGCCGCCTTGCCCACGAACTTGCCCACCCCGGCGCCACGCAAATAAATAGCCGGCGCGGGCCGTCTACTGGTCTTGAGGCCAGGTCCGCGCCGCGCAAATCCGGTTTAGCATAGTCCACGTCATCATCCGACATCCGAAAGTGGCTACCGACATGTCCATCGCCGACATCATCCCCGAGTTCACCCCCGATGCGCCGGTCGGCAGCGACCAGCGTTCCTCGGTCGACCTGGCCACCCGCGGCCACCAGATCTATCCCGTGCTAAGCGCCGACGACATCCGGCGCCTGCGCCGCTTTGCCGTGCCGCGCCGCTGGCAGGATGGCGAGACCGTATTCCGCGCCTGCGTCGATTCGCCGGGCGTGGTGGTGGTGCTGGCCGGCCACCTGCTGTGCAGCCGCACCGATGCGCTTGGCAAGCGGGTCGAAGTGATCGAATACGCGCCCGGACAATTCAGCGGCGAAGTGGCCCAGCTGTCCGGCCGGCCGCCGCTGGCCGATGGCGTCGCGGTGGGCGACCTGGACACGCTGGTGCTGGCGCCGGACGCCATTCGCGCGCTGCTCATGGCGGAAGCCGAGCTGGGCGAGCGCATGATGCGCGCCTTCATCTTGCGCCGGGTGCGCCTGATCGAGGAGCCGGGCGGCCCGGTGCTGGTGGGGCCGAGCGGGCACGCCGGCGTGTTCGACGTCGAGAATTTTTTGTCGCGCAATGGCTATCCCTACACCCGGCGCGATCCGGCGACCGATCCGGAAGCTGCGCGCCTGGTGCAGCAGCACTGGCGCACGGAGAGCGACTGGCCGCTGATCGCGCTGCCTGACGGCTTCGTGCTGCGCAATCCGACCCTGGCCGAGCTGGGGCGCTGCATCGGCACCTTGCCGCGCATCGAGCGCGACAAGGTGTTCGACGTGCTGGTGGTGGGCGCCGGCCCGTCCGGGCTGGCCACCGCCGTGTATGCGGCTTCGGAAGGCTTGTCGGTGATGGTATTGGACCAGCGCGCCTATGGCGGCCAGGCCGGCGCCAGCGCCCGCATCGAAAACCTGCTCGGCTTCCCGACCGGCATCTCGGGACGCGCGCTGGCCGGCCGCTCCTATGTGCAGGCGATCAAGTTCGGCGCCGAAGTCGCGATCCCGGCCCCGGCCACGCGCCTGCTATGCAAGGAGCGGCCGCTCAAGGTCGAGATGGCCGATGGCACCTGCCTGCGCGCCCGCAGCGTGGTGCTGGCGGCCGGCGCACGCTATCGCAAGCCGCATTGGACCGACCTCGAGCGCTACGAGGGACGCGGCGTGTTCTACTGGGCCTCGCCGGTGGAGGCCGGCCTGTGCCGCGGCCAGGAAGTGGTGCTGGTCGGCGGCGGCAACTCGGCCGGCCAGGCCGCGGTGTTCCTCGCCGCGCATGCCGCCAAGGTGCACCTGATGGTGCGCGGGCCCGGGCTGGCGGCCACCATGTCGAGCTACCTGATCGAACGCATCGGCGCCGCCGCCAACATCGAACTGCACACGCATCTGGAGGTGGAGGCGCTGGAAGGCGACGAGGGCGGCCTGACGCGGGTGCATTGCCGCGGGCGCCAGGACGGCGCGCGGCGCAGCTTCGACACGCGCCAGCTGTTCCTGTTCATCGGCGCCGATCCCAACAGCGAATGGCTCGGCGAATGCGGCGTCGCGCTGGACGACAAGGGCTTCGTGCTGACCGGCGGCGATGCGCGCCCGGAGCACCGGGTGCGGCCGCTGGAAACCAGCGTGGACGGGGTGTTCGCAGTGGGGGACTTGCGTGCCGGTTCGACCAAGCGGGTGGCGGCGGCGGCGGGGGAGGGGGCGGCGGCGGTGTCGCAGATTCATGCTTACCTGGCGGAGCAGGTGGAGCAGGTGCAGAACCTGGAAACTGCGAAAAACTAACCGTCGCCCCTGCCTGCGCAGGGACGACGGTTTTGGGGCTAGCGGCTGACGGCCGATGAGGCCGCTCGTGCAGCCTCAGTGGAAATGCTCACTCCCCGCCGGCGTATCCTCCGGCATCTCCGCATGCACCAGCTCGCCGCTCGGGTCGGCAAACAGCGGTGCCCCGCAATCGTCGCAGTACTCGGCCACATAGCGTTCGCCGATGCGCTTGACGTGGGTGACGCCGACTTCGTTCAGGTGCTTGACGATCTCGTCGACCGGGGCCAGCGGCTGGTCGCCGGCGACCGGGCCGTCCATCGGCGTGCCTTCCTCGTCTTCCTGGCCGTACAGCGGCCAGACGATGCCGTACACGACTTCGGCCTGCTGGCGCAGGGTGAAGCCGACGCGGTATTCGTCGACCTGGGCGTCGTTGGCCTCCTCGCCGAAGCCGGCCACCACGGCGCGCAAATCGCCCGGTTCCACGCCCAGGGTGTGGGTCAGGTAGTGCACCGCGGCGCGGATCGACACCGGGCGGATCAGCTTGTCGGCTTCGCGGCAGGCCACGTAATAGGCTTCCGGCAGCAGCAGTTCGACGCCGCAGCCCGGCAGCAGGCGTGCGATGTTGGGGCCGGCCTGGGCGCGCCATTGTTCAAGCGCGGCGTCGCGCACGGCTTCGAAATTGACCTGGTGCTGCGGTTCCTGCCAACGGAACAGCGGCGCGCCCTGGGGCGCCACCACGGCCACCAGCAGGTAGCGGGTGTCGGCCAGGAATTGCGAGGTGTCGGGGCCGGGTTCGGCCGGCTTCACACCGTTCTTGCCGCCCTTGTGCGCGGCCTGGGCCAGCTTGTGGGTCAGCG